>Ga0075118_10000395_pt1 | contig 42221 bp, 33 predicted proteins | sample AntAceMetag02UKE_FD_69794 | JGI IMG/M metagenome (GOLD analysis project Ga0075118, IMG submission 69794) | Saline lake microbial communities from Ace Lake, Antarctica - Antarctic Ace Lake Metagenome 02UKE | ecosystem: Environmental > Aquatic > Non-marine Saline and Alkaline > Saline | place...
TCCGTTTTCAATTACAAAATAGGCAAAGTCATTAACTGCAACTGGAATGAGTCCATTGTATTTTTTTACTAGCAAAGTATTCTTGTACGCTTGTTTGAAATCGGAATTTATCTCTTGAATTGTTGCCCTTGCTACCAAGTTTTTGTGCTTGTTTATTGCAAATATTAATTCGTCTTTATTGATTGGTTTTAAAAGGTAATCAATACTATTTACTTTAAATGCTTTTAAAGTATAGCGATCAAAAGCGGTGGTGAAAACAACGGGAAAATTTATTGCTACATTTTCAAAAATGTCAAACGAAAGACTATCGGTAAGTTGAATGTCAAAGAAGGCAAGTTCGGGTGAAGGATTATTTTTAATCCATTCCACAGCTTCGTCAACACTTTGTATTATCGCTTGAACTGAAATGGCAGAATCAATTTCTTGCAACAATGCAATCATGTTGTTTGCAGCACTTATTTCATCTTCAACAATAATTACTTTCATGATAGAATTACTGGAATCGTTACGGAAAATATTTTATCGTCCTTATTTATTTTTATTTCCTGATTGCTGATTAAATGAAATCTCTTTGCAAGGTTCATTAGACCTATACCACTGCTTTCAACAACAACTTTTGGATTATAATTATTTTGTACCTCAATAAAATTAGCAGTTCTTTCAATTTTAATTTTCAAAGGAACTTTATTTGTGAGTTTGTTATGCTTCACTGCATTCTCTACTAATATTTGCAAAGCAAGCGGTGGAATAGAATCTTGAATTTTGTTTTCGACAATAAGAATAGTGACCACTAAATTATGCTCAAAACGCTTTTGTAATAAATATATATATGCTTTTAGAAATTCTAGTTCTTCTGAAATACTAACTAAATTTTTATGTTGGCTTTCTAAAGTATACCTGTAAACATCGGATAAACTTTGAATAAATTCGAGGCTTTCATTTTTTTTATCTGTACGAATTAAAGCACTTAATGAGTTGAAAGTATTAAATAAAAAGTGTGGGCTGATTTGTTCTTTCAATGCCTGAATTTCTGCTTGTCGGTTTTCCTCTTTTAATTCTTTTACTTGCTTTTCTCTTTCTTTTGATATTCTGAAAGTAGTTAAAAAGTAAGCTAAGAAAATAGCAGGCACTTGGACATAAAGTAGTTTGAGCAAATAAGTACTAAGAGAAATATCTTGTGCAAAATCAAAAAATATTTTCGAGAAAACACTTATAGAAACATCAAGAATAATTAGGAATAAAATACCTGCCGTAGTATTTATAAATTGTTTTTTTTTCCTTGAATATTCGGACTGAATGAATTTGGATTTCCAAAAATAATTGAAGAGGAAGGTTGCATAGAAAGCCATGAAGTTGATCACCAACCACCAAACAATATAATTGAGTTTTCCTGTTTCAACTTCTGTAAGTGGGCTTATTTTTTTTTGGTTAAAGATACCCAGCACATAGAACGTAGATCCAATGTTTACTATGAAAACAAAAGCGAGGGTTGAAAGAATTACGGTGATATGTGTAATGTATTTTCTCACAGTTTAATTTTTTAAAGATAAACCAATAAGGGAAGCTTATCTTTCTCTACGTATTTCTACGCTTCAAAAGTTCCAGCAACTTTATTTTATTCAATTGTATTTGAAACCTCTTGTGAAAGCATTGATTTATTTCCTTGGACATCTTCTGCTTGAATTCTGTAATAATAGGTGGTTCCTGAGCTTAGTCCTGTATGTTGAATTGAACCATAAGAAGCACCCTTATCAATTGCACCCTTATCAATAACTTCAACAAATGGTAAATTTAAAACACTTGAGTTCAGAGTAACTCCTGATGAAGTGCTCCAAAACAAATTATACCTAGTAAAAAACTTATTTCTTGCAAATCGCAAATCCGTTGTATTGTCTGTTTTGGAATTTCCAATATAAATAACAGGTGGTATTAAAGCAATATAATTTGCAAATGATATTGCTCTAAAATTCCCTATGGTTCCAACTCCGAAATTGGAAACTGGATTATAAGGTGTTTGCCCTCCAACGCCAACCATACCACGGACAATTTTTTCGTACATATTAAAATAATTGTAGGTATTCAAATCAATTTCTGCCAATTTAAATTCTAATCTTTCGTTGGTATTTGGATTAATTGTTGGGTTAAATACCCTTATTCCGTTACTTCCATTTGGAATTCTATCATCATCTATTGCCCAGTCTATTCGAACATTATGAATGCCATTTACCCACCATTCAAACAAAAACCTGTTGCGATCGGCAAGGTCATTATTGATATACCAAACTTCGTCATAAGTAGAAAAAGGTTCATCATCTTTTCCTTCATTTGTTACGCTGTTAATTTCCACTTTATTGAAACTAGCAGTTGGCAACATGGTGGCATTGGCAGTGTAACTTTGTCCTTCGATAGTAATGTTTAATGTATAAGTTTCTCCAATGATTCCTTTTATTACTTCTCCTTTGTAAATACCCTTACTTCCTGAATAAGTTAGGGTTTCTTGATTGCCATTACTTTCCAAAAGTTGAATGCTTGCATTCGATTCATAAATTGGTTCAGCCGTAAACGGATTGTTTATATCATTAGAGTATGAAATTTGTACCCAAGCTAGAGTGTCTTTTTCTATTTTAGCATCTATTACTGTGATAATACCAATATTATTTAAACTTAAATTTACTGGCACTATTTCTTCGTGCAAGCCTTTGGTACAAGAGTTTAAAATGAATAGAATGGAAAATAATATTAGGTTATTTTTCATTTTTTAAAATTTTAAGGTTAATTGAAAACTTGGAATAAAACCGAATGTGCTTCTTCCATAAGGAGTAAAATTATTGGTTGGTGTGGCTGTTGTTCCTTTTCCTATGGTGTTATTAGAATGGTTAATCGCAAAAACATTTCTTCTGTTTAGTAAATTATATAATGATATATCTATCATCGGTTGTAATTTCTTTTTCGGGTTTTTTGTTTTAATAGCTAAATATTTAGGTTCATATTTTAGTCCTAAATCCATTCTTATAAAGTCGGGCAAACGATATTCATTTCTTGCTTCCCAATACGGAAATGCAACACCTCCAATATCATAATAGCTTTCAGGCAGTGTTACTGGTCTGCCTGTATAATAAACAAAATTGGCTGAAATGGTTAAGCCATCGAGTGCTTTTATTTTTGTAAAACTATAGCTGCTTATAAAATTTAAACTGTGCGTAATATCAAACATGCTATTGTACCATTCACCTTTATTGATATTGTCAATTTGCATCATGCTTCTTCCTAAATTATAACTAATTCTACCAGTAAAATTGCCTTGTGGTTTTTCTAAAGAAAGTTCTATGCCATAAGATTCACCTTGTCCTTGTGCTACATAAGCTTCTAAATTACTTACTAAAAAATTATGCAATCCATCTTCAAAATCTGATACGCCATTTTGCATTTTGTAATACGCTTCGGAAGAAAACTCAAATTGATTGTTCAAGAAATTTCTAAAATAACCTAGTGAAAATTGGTCGGTCAATATGGGTGTAATATTCTCTGTGCTTGGCATCCATATATCATACCATGTAATGTCGCTTCCCATGGTCATTAAACGTAAGTATTGTGCATTTCGGTTGTATGAAGCTTTGATAGAATGTACACCACTCAATTTATACGTTGCTGATATTCTTGGCTCTGGATTGATATATGTTTGGATTATGTCTGTTGAGCTCCCATAGTATTGTTGACTGACAGACAAATTGGTAATTGGATGGTACACATTAGAATTTCCTTTTCCTAATCGATTATACATACTCAAACGCAAACCATATAATGCAGTTAAGCGCTTGGTTATTTTTTGTTCATTTTCAGCATATAATGCACTTTCTAATCCATGCATTGGAGGCATAAATTTGCCTCCATCATTTTGAGTTTCGTCGAGTAAACTTCCGTGATTAAAGTCTTGATATTCGCTTTGCAGGCCGAAACGCCAAAGATTTTTATCGTTCGGAATAAAAGCCAATTCTTCTTTTATACCATAAGTACCAATGCTTGATGCAAAATCATAAGGACCTTGCACACCATGCGATTGATATTTGCTGTAAATTAAAGAAGCACTTGAAGACCACCTAGAATTAAGTTGGTTTCTCCATTTTAAATGCATTGCTGTGTTTCCCCAGCGAGTTAACATTGCTGCATCTGTATAACCATTGTCTCTGCCTTGATATAAAGAATAAGTTAATCTATTTTTCGAATTTATTTGATAAATGATTTTTCCATTGATGTCATAAAACCATTGTTCGGGTTCAAAAAAAGTATTTGTTGTTGAACCTGTTCCTTTACCTTTTTCAACTGTGGTATTATCACTATTCATTTGGTCATACATATATCCAAAACCAGCTTGTGTTGCTCTTCCAGCAACAAAAACGGAAAGCTTATTTTTTATAATTGGGGCTTCAATGGCAAACTTGGAAGTAATAAGCCCCATGCTTACTTCGCCTTTAAATTCATTTAAATTGCTGTTTACCATTCGTACATCCAAAACCGAAGAACTTCTACCTCCAAAACGTGCAGGCACTCCACCTTTATATATTGTGAAGCTACTTACAGCTGCTGAATTGTAAACCGAATACAAGCCTCGCATGTGAGAGGCATAATAAATGGGCATTTCGTCCATCAACATCAAGTTTTGGTCAAGTCCTCCACCTCTAACTATAAAACCTGCTTTACCTTCTGCAACACTATTAATTCCAGGCAATAACTGAATCGTTTTTAGAATATCAATTTCGCCCATAATAATAGGTATTCGTTCAATTTGTTTTTTTGAAAGTCTCTCTACACCAATTTCGGTTGAACTTATATTTTGGTCAGCTTTTTGAGCACTTACGACCACTACTTTTAAATCGTTTACACTAATTTCTAAAGCAAAATTTATTGAAGTGTCCTTAGTTATGTTTATGGTTTCTATCCGTTCCTTGTACCCAACACAATTTACTTTAATAATATGTTCGCCTTTTGAAAGTAACAACGAAAATTTTCCAAGTTCGTTCGTACTTGCCCCTGTTTTGGATATGGTATCGAAAACAGTAGCGTATACATTCTGGTTATTGAAACCATCTGTTACTTTTCCAGTTAAAGTTAAGTTTTGAGCTGTAGAGGTTTTGATGAAAAAAAGTGTAAAAATAAAGAAGAACAAAATTTTCGGTTTGCATTTCATATATTACCTTTTTTGTGCCAAATTAAATTTTTTTAAAACTTAAAAATACTGTCTATAAACTGGTTAATTCTGAAAATGTGATTGGAACTGACAAAACAAGCTGTGAATTGTACTTCTGTATTTTTTAGCAGTCAATCAACTCGTTATGTGAGAAAAATCGATTAGAGGGAAGTCAGTTTTATGGAAGCAATGTCTTTTTAGGGTTGTACATAACGAATGTTACTGGCAGTTTTTGCTTTTTCAAATTCTAAAACCCTTAGGTTAAGGGCAATCATCAGTTAATTGTAATTTACTGAATAATGATTGGACCTCAATTGCCTCTGACTTACGGTTTGGTTAATCTGCGTATTAATGCAGTTTATAAATTGTTAGCAAATGTTATTCAATAATCAGTTTTTGTAAACTTCTGTCTAACATTATGAAATAGACGCCTTTTGGGAAGAAGGAAACATTTATTTCTTCTAAATCAGCTAGATTGTTTTTTTCTAATATTTTTTCGCCTTCCATGTTGAATATTTTGACAGAAGACGAATTTTGAATAGTTATTAAATTTGAAGCAGGGTTCGGATAAATATTGACATCTTGACTAAGATTTAAATCATGAACACTAACGTTAGTAGATTCAACAATTATGATGCTTTTCATGCCCATTCCTGCATGAGGTCTACAAATATTATAATATGTTCCTTCGCTATCAATTGTGAATTTAGTGTTAGACGTTGAAGTACCAAATCCAACATCGAAACCACCATTATGATTGTCCGTATTATTTACCCAATCAATTGAATCAACTTCTGTAGCACTATGATATCCTCCAATAAGTACGTCAATTGTATCTCCTGCCTGAATATAAAGTGTGTCAGGCGAAAAATAGAAGTCAGTAGCAATTAAAGTATGGGTGTTTTGTGCAAGCCCTATGTATGCAGGATAAATTAGTGTTATAAGAATTATAAACTTTTTCATTGTGTTTTAATTTTTGCTAACAGCTCGCTATGTGTAACGTTGCATATAGCCGCCCTATACAAACACAAATATATTTAAACTAAAGGGCTAGTAATTTTGCTTTGCATCGCTGCATGAATCTACTTGTGACAGCAGCCTTTCTTTAAATTACTTTGTTAGGAATACTCTTCTGCATTCAATGCTCATTTTGTAATTACTTATTTAGCCATAAAGTTAAAAATCAGTTAATAGCGCAACAATAAAATCTGTTGCAGCGAACGTTAACAAAGCGTTGAAGAATGGAAGTGTACAACTGAACTATTCTCCCTAGAATTTTATTTCTTTACGGCTTAAAGACGATTTCATTTTTTAAACTTTAGAGTTTCGCAATGGGTGAAGAAATTTCAATAATAGCAGAACCATTTTTATCAAAGGATACACAGGCTTTTGGACTCCTAATGTTGGCTCTCGGACTCATTTTTTATAGTGAGTCTATCAAATCTGGATTTTGGAGTAAATTTTATAAGATAGTTCCAGGTCTCTTTATCGCCTATATGGTGCCTGCAGTATTCACCACAATGGGCATAATAGCTCCGGAATGGAATGTACTCAATGAATTAGGTGAACCAATGTTGGACTCGAAAGGTGAGCCAATAATGACTGGTGGTAAGCTTTACTTTATGGCCAGCCGATATTTATTACCAGCAGCTTTGGTACTCATGACATTGAGCATTGATTTAAAAGCAGTTTTTAATTTAGGTTGGAAGGCGTTAGTCATGTTTTTTACAGGAACCTTGGGGATTGTAATAGGCGGTCCAATAGCCATTCTTTTGATATCTATGGTTTCTCCAGAAACTGTTGGAGGAGTTGGTCCTGATGCAGTTTGGAGAGGTTTGTCAACCCTTGCAGGAAGCTGGATTGGGGGTGGTGCAAATCAAACGGCAATGCTTGAGATTTATGGTTACAATCAAAAACTGTATGGCGGAATGGTATTCGTGGATATTGTTGTAGCTAATATCTGGATGGCTATCCTCCTTATTGGGATTGGAAAATCTGACAAAATTGACAAATGGTTAAATGCCGATAATTCTTCGATTGAAGAATTGAAAGAGAAAATGTCAAAATTCTCTGAAGGAGTAAAACGTACTCCAACGCTTACCGATATGATGATTATTGCCGCAATTGGTTTTGGAACAGTCAGCTTTGCACATATTGGGTCAGGCTTTTTGGCTCCTTTCTTTGGAGACTTGGTTGCGGGTATAGAATCGATTACTACAAGAAACATGTTTACCTTTCTTTCTTCTAGTTTCTTTTGGATGATTAGTATCTCGACTATAATTGCTGTGCTATTATCATTTACAAAAGCCAAAAACTATGAAGGTGCAGGTGCCAGTAAGTTTGGAAGTGTATTTATCTACATTTTGGTAGCAACCATTGGAATGAAAATGGACCTAGCTATGATATTTGATAACGTGGGATTGATTGCCATTGGATTGGTTTGGATGACCATACATGCTGGATTATTGATACTGGTGGCTAAATTGATAAAAGCACCTTATTTTTTCTTAGCAGTTGGAAGTCAAGCAAATGTTGGTGGAGCCGCTTCGGCGCCGATTGTAGCATCGGCGTTTCATCCTTCCTTAGCCACAGTAGGTGTGTTATTGGCAGTTGTGGGCTATGCCGTCGGAACAGTTGCAGCAATTGCATGCACAATACTCTTAGAACTTGCTGCGGCAAGCTAAATTGACATTATGAACTGGTTTACTCGAACAATAATTTCTTCAGTTGCAGTAGTTATTGCTGCTTACATTCTTCCTGGAGTTGAGGTAGATAATTTTTGGACTGCTATTGTTGTGGCAATTGTATTGTCGATTTTTAATGTGATCGTTAAGCCTCTATTGATTATTCTTACGCTTCCGGCTACTATAATAACATTTGGACTGTTCTTATTTGCTATCAATGCACTAATACTCCTTTTAGCTGATTATGCCGTTGACGGTTTTGAAATTGACAGTTTTTGGTGGGCGATATTATTAAGTTTTCTACTTTCAGTATTAAATAGTCTGATGGGAAATAAAGGCACATCTAAAAACAAACAAGCATTAAATTGAAAAGACTATTAGTAATTGTAATCGGTTTAATTAGTTGTATTCCGATAAGCGCGCAAGACACACTGTGCTACCTGGATGATATAAATCGTTTTCCTAGAGAGCGATTTGTCGATTTTGAGGATATGAATCTTATGGTCAGCTTTCAGCCCGATTCAGGAAAGATTATCGGTAATGTAGTGCATCGATTTAATGTACTTCGATCAAATGTAGATTCCTTGTTTTTAGATGGGATTAATATGACTATTGTCTCTTGTCAATTTGACGGAAAGCCTGTAGTATATGAAGTTTCAAAAAAAGGAATAGTATTTCGATTTGACTCTGTATTGGTCTTAAACTCTGTGCATCTGTTAGTCATTAACTATTCGGCAAAACCAAAAAGAGGAATGTACTTTATTGGTTGGGATGATCCAACAGGAAGGAGTAGGAAACAAATTTGGACGCAAGGTCAAGGAATTGATAATCGAAACTGGGTGCCGCTATTCGACGATATGTCCGATAAAATCACCACTATGATAGGAATTAGTTTCAACTCAAAATACAAAGTGCTTTCCAACGGGGCCTTACTGGCATCGCAGCCTGATGGTAATGGCGATAATACTTGGTTGTACAAAATGGATAAACCGCATTCGCCTTATTTAATGATGATTGGAATAGGGGATTACGCCATAAATCAAGAACGCTCAACTTCTGGAGTATTGTTGAATCAATATTATTACCCCAACCAAAAAGAGACATTAGAGCCTACTTATAGATATTCGAAAAAGATTTTTGATTTCTTGGAAACAGAGATAGGTATTCCTTATCCTTGGGGCAAATATTCTCAAATTCCGGTACAAGATTTTCCGTATGGCGCAATGGAAAATACTTCAGCAACTGTTTTTGGTGACTTCTTTTGTGTAGATGAAACCTCCTTTAACGATGCAAATTATGTTTACGTAAATGGACATGAACTGGCACATCAATGGTTTGGAGATTTGGTTACCAGTCGAAGTCCAGCACACCATTGGTTGCATGAAAGCTTTGCAACTTATTTTCATTGCTTGACCAGTGGTTATGTTTTTGGCGATGATGAGTTTCGCAGAATGATGTTTGAAAATCAAGCTGCTGCCCTAAACGCAGGTCACAGCGATCATAGAGGAGTAGGGCATTCACAGGCAAACAGCAGCCGACACTATCTTAAGGGAAGTTATGTACTCAAGATGTTGCGTTATATAGTTGGTGATGAGGAATTTAGATTAGGCTTGCAGAAATACCTTAAAGACCATCATTATCAAAACGCAAATACACAAGACTTGATTGATGCTTTTCACGATACTACCGGACAAGAAATTGGTTGGTTCATAGATCAATGGGTAAGTAAGGGAGGAGAACCACATTTACAGGTAGATTTTAGCATCAATAAAAAAGCAGGAACCTATGATCTTGTTGTCGAGCAACTCCAAGACACAACTCCGTTAGTGGCGACCTTTAAAATGCCGGTATGGGTGGAGATTTATTTTGAGTCTGGAAAAAAAGCACGAAAACAATTTTGGTTGAAAAATCACAAAGACACCTTTCAACTAGAAATAAAGGGCAAGGAAAAAATAAGCTATGTATTGTTTGATCCGAACCAAGAAATATTGAAGCAACTCAACTTTGAGCGTTCAACAGAATGGCTGCTGAATCAAGCAGTAAAAGCTGAAAACATGCTGGATCGGCACGATGCTTTAGTCGCATTGCGATTGGTTTCAATGAAGAAAAAAGAGCAAGTTTTACGAGCAGTATTCTCTAAGGAACAATATTATTATACGCAAGCAGAGGCCTTGAATCAGTTAATAAAAGCAGGCGTAAATGTAAAAAAGGAAGTGAATTGGATGGTGGAAAAAGGAACACCACAATTGCAGAAGACTGTGTTGTCGAGTTGGGCAAGTATACCCGATGAATATGAATCTGCAATAACAGCTTTACTGCATGCTAAATCGTATGATGTAATTCAAATCGCATTGGTTCGCGGAGTCATGAATTTCAAGGAAAACACCGATTACTATCTGGAGCAAACCGAAGGCGTTGTTGGTACACGAGGTAAAAATGTTAGAATTCAGTGGTTAGAAATAAAGGCTGGAAAAAGTAAAGAACAAGTACTGTATGATGAATTGGTGGATTACACCTCTAATTCGTTTGATTTTATAACGCGTCAGAAGGCTATAGCGGCTTTGAAAAGATTGAGCTTTTGTAACGAACAGCTGATCACAAATCTTTGTTTGGGAGTGCAGAAAGCAAACTGGAAACTATCGAAGTCTTGCGGTATTTTAATTCGACATTTTTACAATTCAGACTACAAAGACATGGTGGAGAAAACAGTAAACTCGTTTGAAACATCAGAAGAACAAAAAGCTAGGATCAAACGGTTTTTAGTTGAAACGAAGAAATAATTAATGCTTGAACTGAACAAAATATATTTGGAATCTTGCCTTGAAGGCCTGAAAAAAATTGATGATGATTCGGTAGACTTGGTGTTTACTGATCCTCCTTATTACCAGTTTAGAGCCAAGAACTTAAAAGCGTTGAAAAACCATAAGGATGTGGTTACGGAGTTTGAATTTGACGGTTACAAATCTGAAGAAGAGTACTTGCAATTTTTAGAAGAGGTGATGATGGAGTGCTATAGAGTCACAAAACCCGGAGGTGCAGGATACTTGTTCTGTGGGGATGATTTTGTTTCGTACATCAATAGAATTGTCGAGAAAGTAGGATTCAACTTTAGAAAGGTAATTCACTGGCACAAGACGAATCCGTTTCCAGCTATTTATACCCGAAAAATGTACGCAAATTCCATGGAAATGATGGTGCATTTTAGTAAAGGAACTCCAAAGACATGGAACCACAAACATGTGAATGAAATGCACAATTTTATTCAAACTCCGATTTGCATGGGGAAAGAAAGAACCAAACACAAAACCCAAAAACCATTGAAAGTTTGTGTTCCTTATTTAGAGATTAGCTCGAATGAAGGTGACCTAATTCTAGATCCATTTATGGGTTCAGGTACAACTGCTGTGGCAGCCAAAATGCTCAAAAGAGATTTTATCGGTTTCGAAATGAATCCTACTTATTTAGAATTTGCAGAGGGAAGGTTAGCTGCATTATAGTTGCTTTTACAGTGCGTACACTTTTAGTTTCACTCCGATAGCTTCCAGCAAATCAAAAGGTAAACTCAGTCCTATAGTATCCCAATCTTTTGATTTGGTTTTATTGTAGGCTTTTATATAGCGCACTTTATGACTCCTTGAGTTTATTGATATTTCATCTGCTAAGCTGCCATTTTGCTGCGGATAATTAGTCTGTAGCTCTTTAATCTTGGCAGCATTAATATTGGATAATACATGAGTTTCAAAAGCTCTGATAAGTTCTTTTTTATCTATCCAAATCAAACGAGTAGGGAAGAAGTAGGCTAAATGATCAGCCGAACTGTTCTGCATCCAACCTTTTACATTGGGATACATGCTGTACAATTCAATATACAAATCGTTATAGTCGATAGCTCGAAACTTTTCAGATACATTGGAGTGTCTTTCCCATGCATGCAGTTGAACATCGATGTCAGCCCTTTGAAAGTCCATATCTCGTTCACTTTCCGTATCGAATCGGATAATATTTTCTACTTCGAAGACATTACTGTAAAACTCATCAGCAAATACCGCCTTATCGCGTTCAACCTTTAAACTACTCCAGAAATTATGTGGGCTTTGGTTGGCCACAATTTAGTTCATTGTTATAGAGCTAGCATTTTTCTTCAGTGCTGCAATATCCTTTTCGTATTCGACTTCAGAAATTAACTTTCCATCTTTGTAATAATCGTCAAATATCCACCACTCTGTTTCTTTAATGTACTCAGTGATTTTACTTTTTTGAAGCACTCGATCTAACTCAATAAGATATACACCTTTACCTGAATTACTGTGCTCAATTCTATAATTGAAATCTAATTTAAAGATACTATCTGTAGAAATTGGGGGAATATCATTTCTTCTAAATCCCAATGCTTCAGCTACTATTTGATTCAGCATTTGACGGGTCTCAAGGGCTTTAACCATATTTTCATTCACTTCTGCTTCAGGAGGTTGAGAGACAGAATAACCCGTGTTAATGATTCGTTTCATATCCAGGTTTACATTCCGCATGCTCTTAACTTTTCGTCCTTGAACGCCTTTCATCATATCATGAAAATCATTCATAAGTTCACTCTTAGCTGCGAGGTTTCTATTGGTTTTCCTTTGTGCTTGTCTTTCTGCACCAGCAGTGCTAGTGGTTGAAGGGGTGTAATCTTTATCTAAAACGGGGCTGGCGATTATTGTCTTAACAGCAAGAACTTCTGTTTTTAACTTAACAGATTTCTTTTCTTTTTTCTTTTTCTCTTCTTTTTCTTTCTTTTCTTCTTTTTCCTTTTCCGGAGCTGGAGGTGGTTTGATATACAAATTGGCCATAAAAGCTTCTTCAACCTCGCTTATTTCAACAAATTCATTTTTATCCGCATCAAATTTCACTCTAGAGAATGGTTTTAAAAATGCCATGGCATTCACTTTAGCTTCTTTTCTATTTACGATAACCAAATCTAAACCTTTAACTTTTCTATCAACTAATCGCTGATTTGTGGCGGTCGTTTTAGTGCTCACTGCCGCATAAGATCGATAATAACTAGCATCTTCTACTACCACTCGGTAATCCTTTTGGTAAGAAAGTAACAGTTCGTAATTACCTTTTTCGTCAGACCTTACAGAGTCAATAAGGGAAGCACCTTCGTAAACCATAACCATTGCAGAGCCAATAGATTTTCCTTTAGAATCTATTGTTTTTCCTTCTAAAGCAAGTTTTTGATTATCAGGAATTATAGCCAATGTTTTTTCAAATTCTTGCTCAACTTTAGGATCTGATTTCATAGTTCCAGAGGCAGGGTCATATGCAAATTTAGAAGACACTTTATTAAATGCTGCTGGATTTGCGTCGAGATCATCTTCTTGGTACATTTTTAAAGCAGGAAGAGATAATTTTTTATTTACTAGTTGAGGTTTGTCTTCTACTTTAGTATTTAAGGCAACAGTTGTTGTGTAATAACCTTTTTTACTCATTTCGGCTGTAAAGTCTTGATCTAAAGGCAGCTCAACACTATATTCCCCATTTTCGTTGGTAGCGGTTGACTTGATTTTTTTTCCTTCTTGTAGGAAGTCAATATCAAGGTCTGAAATAGGTGCATTAAGTTTATCTACCGACTTACCTTTCATTGCAATCATAGTAGGTAAAGGCTCTTCTTTCACGGTATCTAACGGTACTACAGCTATAACAGGAGGTACGTATGCCAAAACAGATTCCATAAATGCATCATAAATCGTCATATCTTCAACGAATGCATCTTCCTTCTCGTCAAAATAGTATCCAGTTACGTCTATGTTTTCAATTAATTCAACGGGGACGATTTTCCCATTTATATCATCGTCTTTATGCACTACAATTGCAACGAGTCCTCCTTGACTAATCTCGGTGTTCTCCATTCCTAAAGGAACTTTTGTGTCAATTTTTATACGAGTGAGATGATATTCTTCTTTTTCAAACTCTAAAAAGTACAATTTGTTCAAACTCAATTGAGCAGAAAACTTTCCCTTATTATCAGTTAAAATTGAACTTACCTCAACTTTATTTTCATTTAAAATATGAACTCTTCCTTCAGTAATTCTATTACCTGTGCCGGGGTTGATTAGTTTAGCAGAGAGCATAAGGAACCCTTTTGCGCCAGCTGTATCAAGAATTTTCCCATTTTGCTTAGTTAATTTATCAGCAAACTCTGAGGTTGCTGCAGTATCTAAAGTGAACGATTCTTTGCTTGATTCGAAATAGAATTTTTTTACCGGAAGTTGAAAAGCATCAATATTACCTACTGTATTGTCCTTACTGAACATTTCAATAGGAACATTGAATTCTGGAGTTTTGTCCATTTCATTAAGTTCCATATTAGTATTGATACTTACAAAAATTGGATGATATCCTTTCGCTTTATAATTAATACGTACAATGGACTGGTAGGGAATCTCTACTTTGTAATTGGGAGAATCTACTTCATATGAACCATACAAAACATTACCATCAAAAACTTCAATATCTAATGGTAGAACTGTGCCTCCGTTCGTATCGACAAGCGCTCCAGCAAGTGATAAACGTCGTTTTGAAACCGCTACAGCGTAATCGTATTTTTTTCTAACCAAAGTGTCTGCGCGAAAACTTTGTTTTTTTGGATCAAAAAGGATGTTATCTTCTAGAAGAATTTTTACGCTTTCTGTAATTCGCTCTTCTTCAGGAATCAATATGAAATTGTGTTTTAATGTATAATAATCCTCTTTATTTATATTGGGTACAAGTCCTTCGATCGAAGCACTCGAAGGATGATGTTGATCACTAATAAGAGCAAGTCTCGTTTTACTCATTAGTGGTACTTCAATTTCGTATCTACCTTTAGCATCAGACTTGGTATTAGCTACTACGCGACCTAGTGTGTCAATTGCTTCAATTCTAACACTTAAAGAATCAGCGGTGGAATCTTGTACCATTCCCGATAGGGTAAGTTTTCCTACATTGGGTTCAGTAACTTGGTCCAAGAAAGCAAATGTGTGATCAAGGTCTTCAATGAAAATCTCATAACCAGAATTGTAAGCAACCTTCATAAAAGGCTCAATTTTAGCTGTTTGTTTGTTGAAGTTTGAAGATGCTCCTAATAAAACAATGGAAGCTTCATAGTACAGATTTTTATAAACCTTAGATCCAGGAACTTTTGTGTCAAACGTTCCAAACATTGTTACGTAACCAGAGTCTTTGAAGTATACTCTAACTTTTTCATTGTAATCTAAAGTAAACTTGAATTTCCCTTTTTCATCAGTATAGAACTCATGAAGCGTTTTGCGGCCTGAACTATCTGTAACTGTTACTAGAGCACTATCTAAGTTTTTTTTCTTTTCATTCTTAATCCTGCCTGAAATTTCAAGCTTTCCTTTCTCAACATCAACTGGGATATCAGGAATAATAATGGCACTACTAAGCAGTATTAAAAAAACAGCTAAAATGCTATTGTATAGGAATTTATTGATCATTTATTGGATTTTCACCTTACCTTCAAAAATATGAAAATCAATTAGCATCTAGCCTTATTCGAGAGACATTATTTGTCATTGTTTTTAGGGTCAAAATTCCAATCCCAAATTTTTATTTCTTCTTTTGTTTCAGAGTTGAAGAGCTTGGAAAAAGTTGCTTCGATTCCACCACCGGGGCTGAATGCAGGAGATTGGATAAGTTTACCATTTGGATCGATTAAATAGTACAAAGGAATTACGACGATGTCGTAGGCATCAATTATACTCTCATTTGATCCTGCATACAATACAGTCCATGGGTAAGAAAAGACTTCCATGTGTTTGTCAAAACGTTTTTTTCGTTCATCAATATTGATGCTTATGAATTCGACATTGTCCTGGTACTTAGGGTGTATCTGCTTCATTACCTGCATAGATTTTATGCAAGGTTTGCACCATGTTGCCCAAAAATCTAAATACACATACTTTCCTCTAAAGTCTTTTAATTGGACCGTTTCTCCTTCTACATTGGACAGAATAAAATTGGGTGCCTCAGCTCCTATTCCTAGTTTTCTTAAACGTTCTAGATAAAATCTAGCTATCTGTTTGTTTTCTCTTGTCTTTGCTATGGTTGAAATTGTAACTAAGATTTTATCAACTGCTACAGGGTCAATATTATTATTTACTGCTAAACGGAACAGCTCCCTAATAATAATAATCTCACGAAGTGTATCATTTTTAAGGAAATCATTAGTTGCTAAAAATGCACTTAGTTCGCTATAATTCGATGTGGAAATAGCGGTTTTTAATTGCTCACTTTCTTTAGTTATATTGTAGCGATTAAACCATTTATTATAAAAATTTGTGAGTAGATTTCTGTAGCCAACATTTTGATAATCAACTGGAATCATTAAACTTTTTTCATAAACTTCTTTGAAGGTATATTGGGCTTTATATAAAAGCGAACCAATAACAGCATCTGTATATTTTCTGAAAAAATCATTCTTTTTGTATAGCGTGTTTTTTGTTAAAACAAGAATGAATTCCTGAACTGCAGGCTTAGCCTTGTGGTTTAGAAATGCTTTGTAATGTTTTTGTTCAAAAGAGTCTAAGCTTACATTCAATAGGCCTATAGCATTATTGATTTTATCACCATCTTGGGCAATCAATTTAGCAGGTAAGTATTTGTCCTTGCTAAGAGGTGGAGCGGATAAAGGATCAAATACCCCCAATTGAACGTTGTAGTTTGAGTTGGGTGCGACGTAAAAATTACTTCGATAATCCTTAATTTTAATTGCAATTAAGCGGGTTTCCTTTACGTCGTGTTCAAATGAGAAACTTCCATCATTTCCGACGACAGACTCACCCACTAAAATTGGTTGTTGGCTAAATAGATCAGTATAGAAAATTAACTTTATCGGTTCACCGATATAACTTTTCGCCACACCATTGACGGTAGAAGCAAAATTGCTTAGAGTACTGCAAAGAATTATGAATACAATTAATGCTCTCATTTTTTTAGAAAATTGGCAGGAACAAATTCAGAGATATCTCCGCCATTTTTTAAAATTTCTCTGACTACTGTTGAGCTTATAGCAGAATGTTCAGGTTCACTTATAAGAAATACGGTATCCAATTCTGGAGCCATTTTTTTATTCATAAGTGCTATAGTTCGCTCAAACTCAAAATCGGCGGCAGTTCTCAACCCTCTCAATATATGATCAGCACTGATGGATTTACAATATTCAATTGTCAATCCTTGATAGGAAGAAACACTGATTTTGGGTTCATTTTTAAAGCAATTTTTCAGTGTCGAGATTCTTTCTTCAAGTGTGAAGAAGTAGTTCTTGTTACTGTTGACACCAATAGCGAGTATTATTTCGTCAAATAGCGGTAGAGCACGATTAATTATCGCCTCATGTCCGACGGTAATCGGATCAAAACTTCCTGGAAAAACAGCCCTTTTCATTCGACAAATTTACTTAATCCTCTTCGCTAGCGCTAAAGAAGCTAAAATTCACATGGCCAAACTTTCTAGTAAAACGAAAATGAGGTTTCATTTCAAAACTGTGTTCTTTTCCATGTTCCAATATAAACCAGCCTTCACTATCGAGCCAATTATTTGCAAATACGAGGTCTGGTAGGTTGGTAAGTTCTGGAGATTGATAAGGAGGATCCGCAAAAATCAGATCAAAAGCTTTTTCATTTTCCTTCTTCAAGAATTTGAAAACATTTTGTTTAGAAACACGAATTTCTAAATCTAAATCTTTGATCGTGCTAATTTGAAATGCGATGCAATTTCTGTTTTGTTCAACGGAAAGTACAGTTTCAGCACCTCTGCTTGAAAACTCTAATCCAATATTTCCAGTTCCGCTAAAAAGATCCAATACACGGAGACCTTCAAAATATATTTTATGATCGAGTATATTGAAGAGGCCTTCTTTCGCAAAATCTGTAGTAGGTCGAGTAGGGATGTTTTTAGGAGCGACCAATCTTCTCCCTTTATGTTTTCCTTTAATTACTCGCAAAGCAATAGTTGAAATGAGGAGAAATATGTTGAATTTAATTCTTTTGGACTGTCAAAACTGTCCTTCTTTGGTACGGATTCGATTTTAATAAATCGTTTAATTTCATCAAGATCGAACTCAGCAGAATTCAAATTTCCACCAATATAACAATCTATCAAATCTTTGTTAATTCCTAATTGTTCTAAGGTATATAGAGTGTAGTATAGAATATCTTCTGTTGTATTTACCTTAAAATGGTTGTGAAATTGGAGTTCGCCTTTAGATTTAATAACCAACTCAATTGCTTCGTCTAGCACAATCAAAAGCAACACATCTTTTGATAAAGACTGCACAGTGAAATTGACATACAATTCTCTTGAAGAAAATAATTCTGGAGCTTTGAATTTTTGAGAGGCCCACGTTGCCTCTTCCTCAGGTAATATATAGGCTAGTTTACCAAATGAAGCAGATTTAATACGCATCATTTTACAATCCTCTTGAGGGAACCCATGCTCAAACACAAATATTTTTTGAAGTGTTTCATTATCAAGTGCACTTGGAAAAAGAGTCACTATGGGGCTGTAAAATCCAACTTTAGTTTCTAAAAAATCTGCACGTTGATAAGGAAGTTTTGCAAAAGCTTGATTGCAAGATTCATCTACAGATTTGGAACTCAGTAACGGGAATTTATGGTGCGAAAGAAAACAACTTCCATTCTTAGAATATGTGCTGAAAGAAATCGATTTTTCTGAAAAGAAAACAAGGAGCATCAAACTTGTTTCTCCATCCCAATTTACAGTTTCGACTGTATAATTATCAGATTGAGCGAGCGATGAAATAGCGATTGTGATTTATTCTCCCCAATTACCTGCGGTACTTGGATCAACCATTGATCCAACTTGAAGTACATCGTAAATATCAAATGGAGCAGCGTCTGTTACTTTAAAAACAGGAACTTTAACTCTACCTCTTTCAACATGTCCTGCATTCATCTTAAAAGCCGTTCTGGAAAATGGTACAAAAGGAAGAGAATCAATGTGAAAAACACCTTTTCTGTCCATTAAATACTCCGCATTAAAGATTGATATTCCAGCTGGAATAGCAGTGGTATCGCGTTTAATAATGCCCAATTCAATTGCTTGAGCTTCAGTCAGAGTGTCTGGTGCAGTTCCTACCGATTTAATTACCAAAATAGAATCATTTTTCAAAAACGTCATCATAGTATCCAAGTCAGATGTAAATTTCCCGTACTTCTCTTTATATTTCATTTGAACCTCACGAATATCTTTCAAATTCTGAATTACATGCGAGTATCTCTTGTTTTTCTCTGCTTGAAAATCTAGAGGATCTTTAATTGCTTTGTAATTGACGAAAATTAATCCAATAGCTACAACAACTAAAAGGACGAATACAATCAAACGAGTAGACTTAGTAAAGAGGTCTAAAGTGCTTAGGGTTGCAATAATACCAACCATTAAAATGGCTGAACCTCCAAGGTTAAACCACCCAGTTTGCGTATTGGTTAATCCAAATAACAAAATAGCTAATCCAGCTAAGGCTAAAACTATAGGGGCAATGGCATTTTTAAGTTGCATAAATCTTTAATTTTTTACAGTAATAATCGCACAAACTTACAATTTTTTTTAAACGAAAAATTACGGATGATAATTCCTTAAAACTCCTATAAACATTGACATAATCGTAAATACAAAAACTAGTAATTAACCTATTTTTGACACATGCAAGGAACAGAAGTTCGCAATCAAATATTAAAACAATTAAATCTAACTCCTACTCAGGATCAATTTAGGTTTATTAAAAGTTTCAGTGACTTTATTGCAGGAGAACTGAATGTTCAGGTTTTTATTTTGCGTGGGTATGCAGGTACCGGTAAAACCACAATGGTAAACACACTGGTTAAGGCATTACCGCACCTAAAGTTATTTTCAGTTTTATTAGCTCCTACAGGGCGCGCAGCCAAAGTACTCACATTGTATACTGGTAAACGCGCAAGTACTATACACCGAAAAATTTATCAAACAGTGGATAGAGGCGGAGGTAGTGTCGGTTTTCGATTGGCTAAAAACACTGCAAAAAACACAGTTTTTTTTGTTGATGAAGCCAGTATGATTAATGGAAAAAGCCAGCATCAAGGAGAGGGATTTGGACAAATGCATTTACTGTCTGATCTTATTGATTATGTGCGAGATGGTGAAAACTGTCAACTTGTATTTATTGGAGATATCGCTCAGTTACCTCCAATAAATGAAAAGGTTAGTCCGGCCCTAAGTAAATCGTTGTTGCGAGGACAATTTGGAATGGACAGCGAAATGATTGAAATAAGAGAGGTCCTACGTCAGGCAAAAGACTCTGGAGTTTTGTTTAATGCTACAAAATTGCGAAATCAGCTCTTCGATAATCAGTTTACGCCTCAATTTGATTTGGATGATTTTTCAGATATTCAGTCCATTTCAGGTGGTGAATTATCAGATTTTTTAGAGGATTCTTACGGGCGATCGGGAATTGAGCAAACGTTGTTATTGTGTCGTTCAAATAAATCAGCGAATAAGTTCAATCAAGAAATTAGACACCGGATTTTATTTCGTGAGGAACGAATTGAAGGTGGAGATATGTTGATGGTAGTAAAGAATAATTATTATTGGATTGAGGCCACTAGTAAACCAGGATTTATTGCCAATGGTGATGCATTGGAGGTGCTGAGCGTTGGACAATTAGAAAATAAATATGGTTTTGAATTCGCTACAGTGGAGGTCAGAATGGTGGATTATCCTAACGAAAAACCAATAAATGTAAAAGTGCTGTTGGATACACTTTATGTTGAGTCGCCTTCACTGCCTCAAAAAGATTTGGATAGGTTATATAACGAGCTTATGGTAGAATACAGCCACTTGAAAAATAAAAAGGCTATTCATTTTAAAATCAAAGAGGACTCTTATTATAATGCCTTGCAAATAAAGTTTGCATATGCCGTAACATGCCATAAAGCTCAGGGTGGGCAGTGGAAAGAAATCTATGTAGATCAAGGATACTTAAATCCAGATCATATGGGTGTAGAATATACACGTTGGTTGTATACCGCGATAACTAGGGCAACGGAAAAAGTGTTTTTAGTTAATTTTAATCCGACATTTTTTTCTGATTATGAATAGTACCTATTTTGAATTAATTGATGATTTCCTATCAAATAGCGATACTATTCTCGAAACCCTGACTGATGAAGTCAGCTGGGAAGAAAGAGAAATTAAAATTTTCGGAAAAACATATAATCAGCCAAGATTAGTTACGTGGCAAGGTGATTTACCCTATAAGTATTCCGGTGGTATTTGGTCTGCTGCGCCATTTTCAGAAACGGTTTACTTATTGAAAAAAGCTGTCGAATTGGAAACAGAAACTACCTATAACGGAGTGCTACTAAATCTTTATCGTGATGGTCGAGATAGTATGGGATGGCATTCAGATAATGAAAAAGAACTGGGCGTAGCACCAATAGTGTCCTCACTTTCATTTGGAGCTGAGCGGAATTTTCGCATTAGATCAAAGCGAGAAAAAGGGAGTTCTTTTTCTATTGCATTGCGCAATAATTCACTGTTTGTAATGAAACCAGGATGTCAAGATTTATACGAGCATACGCTCCCAAAAACTTCAAAGCCAAAAGGAATTAGGATAAATCTTACTTTTAGAAAATTATATTGAATGTCATTAAGAACTAATAAATCATGAAAAGAATAATCATAACTACTCTGTTTATAGGGGCTTTGGTAAGCACTTTTGCTCAGAATCGGTCAATAAAATTTATTGATAATTCTATTGATAAAGCAATGGAGAAGGCACAAAAAACAGACAAGCTGATTTTTGTTGATGCATATACTACTTGGTGTGGACCTTGTAAATGGATGGCGGCCAATATGTTTACTAACGATACTGTAGCTGATTTTTTTAATGAAAACTTTATTAACCTAAAGCTGGATATGGAAAAAGGCGACGGGAAAGATTTTGCGAAAACGCATTCAATTCGATTTTATCCGACCCTATTATTCATAAATAAAAATGGGGAGCTTGTTCACAAGCAGGTTGGGACTATGAGAGTTCCTAGTAATTATGTCGATTTGGGAAAAAATGCTAATAATCCAAAGGAAAATTTGGTAGGTATGTATCAACGATTTACTGGAGGAGAAAAATCGCAGGAATTCATTGAGAAGTATCTGAAGGTGCTTAAATCAGCATACGAACCGACCGATGAAGTTTTGAATATCTATTATGAAGCCCTTTCTGAAGATCAGTTTTTAAACCCTGAAACATTTGATATTATTACTTTATATGATAAATCTGTTGACTCAAAAGCCATGACTTATATTCTAGAACATAGAGATGAAGTTAAATCGGCTTATCCTGAGCAAGTTGATGAACTTTTATACAGAAATCATGAGTCATGGGTAATGGAGCAAGTTTCGGGGAAACAAGCAGATAGGAAGGAAATGGAAAAAAGAATGATTGCTGTTAAAAAACGCAACATTCCAGGTTGGCAAAAAATTATTTTAACTACAGATTTAAAGGAGCTTCAAAAAGAAAAGCGAATGGATGAATTTTGTGAAATCGCCGCTGCCGATGTGGGAGAGTATTTCGCAGATGACCACTATGCTTTAAATAATTTTGCTTGGACATTGTTTGAGAATACGGACAATAAGGAATATTTATTAGAAGCAATAAACTGGACTGATATCGTTATTGCTAAGCTTCCAAATCCAGGAGTATTAGACACTAAAGCGAATTTACTTTTTAAATTGGAGAGGAAAGAAGAAGCGATAAAAGTTCAGACCGAAGCAATTGAACTAGGGAAAGAAAACGGCATGTCTGATATTGAGTTAAAAGACTATCAGGATACTTTAAAGAAATTTAAAAAATAGAGCGTATTAGAACTCGAGTTTTTATGAATTTAAAAAGCAATCAAATGTACTTTTTGATTGCTTTTTTTATGTTTTTATTAATATCTGTGTTTGCTGTTGCTCAGGATACCACTGTGTTATCGGTCAACAAAAACATTCGATTAATTGACGGTGCAAAGTATATGCATGCGGATCTTATTTTAGGTAATGAACATCAATTCGAAGGGAAGGTTTCCTTTAATGAGGATAGCACTATTATGCGATGTGAAAGCTGCAAATACTTCTTCCAAACAGGTAATATTGGTATTGATTTAGCTGAAGTCGATTTAGAATTAAATCCAGCTACTAATGCGGCTAAAGTTTATTACAGAAAAAGCTATACGGAGACTTTTATAATCCCTACAAAACTGAAAATTCAAATTATTGAAATGGATTTTGATATTCGAAGCGACCAACCTGCGCTTATGAATCCATTGGTAACTGATGAGTTTTTAATTTTTGAAAGAAGTCAATTAGTGTATTATAATGGTTATCAGGATAGTACTACTTGGTTGGCAAACAGAGTAAAAATTGACCTAAAGAAAGGGGATGTATACATTGAAGGCATCGAGGTGTTTAAACCATATGATTGTGAAATAAAAACGGTAGATAATAGCCTGAAGATTGATAAGAAAGGAAACTTTTATCCTCTGAAAAATGCAATTCTCCGTTTTACAAGATACGGTGATATCCATGAAATCCAAGCTACTAAAGTTAGCTTTAAAAAACAATCGAGTTTCTTCTCTGCAAAAGGGTTTATCGAAGAAAAAGGCGAAAAATATCCGATAAAAAAGATTCACCCTGAACGAGTTGGAGGAATTTATCAAATAACTGGAAAAGTAAAAGGAGTTAACTAAACTTTTACTCCAAAGGCGAAATCTATAGGACTGTTTTCGGGTTTAAAACCTCTCGCGGGACTGTATTCTCTTCCATAAAAAATAATTTGTAGATGGAGTTTATTCCATAATTCCCTCGGAAACAACCGTTTCGCATCCTTCTCTGTTTGTTCAACAGACTTCCCACTCGTGAGCTTCCAACGTTTCATTAATCGGTGTATGTGCGTGTCTACAGGAAAAGCCGGTATTCCAAAAGCTTGAGCCATAACAACTGAAGCTGTCTTATGACCAACTCCAGGTAGTTTTTCTAATTCTTCGAATGATTCAGGGACAACTCCGTTGTGATGTTCCATCAGCAATTTTGAAAGATTGACTATTGCTTTTGATTTTGTGGGAGAAAGTCCGCAAGGTCTTATTATTCCTCTAACCTCTTCAGGATCCTGTTTAGCCATTATTTTTGGATTATCCGCCAATTCAAAAAGGGCAGGAGTGACCGTGTTTACTCTAACATCCGTGCATTGGGCAGAAAGAAGCACAGCAATCAATAACGTGTATGGGTCTTTATGATCTAACGGAACGGGAGTTTCGGGATAGAGCCTCTCCAAAGTCTCAAGTACGAAGTCAACTTTTTCTGCTTTTTTCATACTGCGAATCTAAATTCTATTTCAAGAAAAGGATTTAAACAATTTTAGAAACTCTCAAATTTTAGATAATTTACATTTGTTCTATGGAGTTAGACTGTATTAGCTACAAAGACATTGATTTTTTACCCAAGTTAATGTCCGATTATTTAGAAAGAGAACCAAACCTTGGGTCTTTGTTTAATCAGCCTCCAACCCTTAAAGGGTTTAAAAGCACAATTGAAAATCGTCAATTTTCTGACGATAAAAGAGCTATTCTAAGTGAAGTATTGAAAAGTCAATATCTGGGAATTGATAACGCTAATCAGCAACTCTCTGCAATTGAATTGTTAAAAAAACCAACAACCTTTACTGTTACGACTGGACATCAATTGTGTTTGGGGACAGGTCCAATGTATTTTATCTACAAGATTTTATCAGTTGTTAAACTTTCGGTACAACTTAAAAAAGAATTTCCTGAGAACGATTTTATTCCCATTTACTGGATGGCAACTGAAGATCATGATTTTTTAGAAATCAATCACTTTAACACTTCAAAAAAGCGCTACGAGTGGAAAGGTGAAAACGATATTGCTGTAGGTTGGAAACAACCTGAAATTAATGATCTTATTCTAGAACTTGAAAAGGATATTGAAAAAAACACTTCAAGTAAAAAATGGTTGGAGCTTATTAAAGAAGCTTATTCTAAAAAGGATTTGGCAAGTGCTACACGTAATTTGGTGCATAGTTTTTTAGGGAAATTTGGAGTGGTTATAATTGATGGCGATGATGCTTCGTTGAAGCAAATTTTTGCTCCTAAAATGAAACAAGAAATCGAGTATCAAACTAGCTTTAATTCTGTTGCAAACACGATAAAGCAACTCAATAAAATTGGATATAAAGAGCAAGTTTCGCCTCGAGATATCAATTTGTTTTACTTATCAAAAACATCGAGAATAAGGATTACCAAGAAGGCGGCGGGCTTTGAATTGGCCGATAAATCCAAAATATGGACGAATGATGAGATTATAAACGAAATAACAACGCGTCCAGAATTATTTAGTCCAAACGTTTTGTTGCGTCCACTGTATCAAGAAACCATTTTACCTAACCTTGCTTATATTGGTGGAGCTGGTGAAATGAGCTACTGGTTCGAACTAAAATCCATGTTTGAGAATTTTGAAATTGATTTTCCGATTCTAATGCTCAGAAATTCTGCTGTGTTAGTTTCTAAGAGAGATGCGGAGCGACTTTCTAAATTAAAACTTGAGTGGGAAGACATTTTTAAGTCTGAGAGTGATCTAGAAAAGAGGCTAGTGGAGATTCATGGAAATCAAAACTTGAATCTCGATACTTATCGTTCAAAAATTGAGTCAATTTTTCAAGAGTTGAAATTACTGGCGGGTTCTGTTGACGCTACTTTAGAGCCAGCTTCAGAAGTTTCGAAAACACGTTCTTTAAAATCTATTGATCGTTTAGAGAAAAAACTAATTAGAGGTGAAAAGTTGAATTTAGAAACTTATCTGGAAATGATGTATCGGGTAAAAGGTTCTGTATTTCCTAGCGGAAATTTTCAAGAACGTTATTACAATATTGCTGAGTTTTACCCAAAAACAGGTGATGAACTTTTTGATAAACTGTTTGCGGCTTTTAATCCATTGCAGCCCGATATTACAGTGCTTGAGTTTTAATTAGCGATAGAATTTTAAGCTCTTCAGCTCGTCAATTTCATTTTTCAAAACCAAAAAGTAAATACCTCTTTCGAGATGGCTTTGTTGGATAGTTATCATTTGAATTCCATTCTCTTTAATTACAAAGTCAATCTTTGTTTTAGTTACAATTCATTTGACTTCATCGGCAGTAATTGATACCAAAAGCAGTTTGGTATATAACTAAATTGTACTTGTTTAAATCGTTTGCTGTTCACTGTCCTTGTAAGGTTCCTGTTTTCGGAATGGCTATTGTCAATTTTGAATTATATCGATAAGCTGTCAGAGCCTTCCACAGTTCTTGCTTCACTCAGATCAATAGAAAGGGTGAGAGAGGATAGATTAGCTATAGAAATTGCAAGAGAAGTCCATTTAGCATTTCCTTCAGTATCTCTAAATTCTATTTTTTCATTTACAACTTGAATATAGTCTGAGGCATTTTGTAAATTAACATGTGAAGTATCCACACTCCAATTTACTCCAGTAGTGTCTATAGTTATACCAGATGCAGATCCAAAAGCGATCTTATTGTTTTGACCCGTGAAATTTTCGACATACAAAGTCGTCGACTATAAGCATTAGTAAAAAATATAGTAGTAAAAGAGAGAAGCATTAGTTGAGTTATTCTTTGATTCATGTTTGGTTTTTTTGGTCGACAAAAGCTAATGTTTTTGCAATTTGATTGATATTATGGATTGTTTATGTTTTTGTTATAAAAAGGGAGCGTTTTGATTGGTCTCATTCTAGGGTAAATATACTTTTGCGTATGCAAGATACAATCCTCATTCTAGATTTTGGTTCTCAGTACACTCAGCTCATCGCCAGACGGGTGAGAGAATTAAACATTTACTGTGAAATTCATCCTTTTAATGATTTCCCTGAAATTACTTCTGATATAAAAGGAGTTATTCTTTCGGGGTCGCCTTTCTCAGTTAGAGATGCTAAGTCTCCGATTCCAGATTTAAGTGCAATTAAAGGCAAACTCCCGTTATTAGGTGTTTGTTACGGTGCTCAATTTTTGGCAAATCACTATGGTGGTGAGGTAGTTGCTTCAGAGCATCGAGAATACGGAAGAGCTAATCTTACCTATATCGATAAAGCATCTGATTTGTTTTCTGGAATAGAAACGGGATCTCAAGTATGGATGAGTCATGGTGATACCATTTCTAAATTACCCGAAAACTATTCGCGAATTGGTAGTTCAAAGGATGTAGAAAATGCTGCGTTTAAAATTGAAGGTGAAACGACCTATGCCATACAATTCCACCCAGAAGTTTATCATACAACAGATGGCCTTACCCTACTAAAAAACTTTGTAGCTGAAATTTGTGGTTGTGACCAAAGCTGGACTCCTGCTTCTTATATCGACACGACTGTAGCCGAACTCAAGGAAAAAATAGGAAACGATAGAGTGATTCTTGGCCTTTCGGGTGGAGTAGATTCTACCGTTGCTGCAACACTTTTGAGCAGGGCTATTGGTGAAAACTTGTATTGCATATTCGTTGATAATGGATTATTGCGCAAATATGAATTTGAAAGTGTTCTTAAACAATACGAGCATCTTGGTCTAAATGTAAAAGGAGTAGATTCTAAATCGAAATTTTATAAAGAATTAGAGGGCGAATCTGATCCAGAAACGAAACGAAAAATAATAGGTCGAGTTTTCATAGAAGTATTTGACGAAGAATCGCATTTGGTAGAAGATGCAAAATGGCTTGGTCAAGGAACTATTTATCCAGATGTGATTGAATCAGTTTCTGTAAATGGCCCATCGGCAACTATAAAATCGCACCATAATGTTGGTGGTTTGCCTGATTATATGAAACTAAAAGTGGTTGAGCCATTGCGGTCTTTGTTTAAAGATGAGGTTCGTAGAGTTGGAAAAGAGTTAGGGTTAGCAGCAGATTTACTAGGAAGACATCCTTTTCCTGGTCCAGGACTTGCCATTCGTATTTTAGGAGATATTACTCCTGAAAAAGTGGCAACGCTGCAAGAAGTCGATCATATTTTTATTCAAGGATTAAAAGATGAAGGCTTGTATGATGAGGTATGGCAAGCAGGCGCAATATTATTGCCAGTGCAAACTGTAGGGGTAATGGGTGATGAACGTACTTATGAAAATGCAGTAGCTTTGAGAGCAGTTTCCTCTACTGACGGAATGACGGCAGATTGGTGTCATTTACCCTATGAATTTTTGGCACGTATTTCGTCTGAGGTTATCAATAAAGTAAAAGGAATTAACAGGGTAGTTTATGACATTAGCTCTAAGCCACCAGCTACAATTGAATGGGAGTAATTTGAAAGTTTTACTAAGAATAATTTTTGTTTTTACTTGTTTTGCTACAGCAGAAAGTGCTATTGCTCAGCAGTTTAATCAAAAACAAGTTCAATTGATTGATGGTAAAACGTATTACCTTCACAAGATTGAAAAAGGCAATACGCTTTATTCTTTAAGTAAAATGTATTCGGTAAAAATTAAAGACCTTATCGGCGAAAATCCTCAACTGGATGAAGGGCTAAAGATTGGGCAAGTTATTCGTGTTCCAATTAAAAAAGTGGATACCAAGGCAGCTGCTAACAATCCGCCTAAAGCCGAAGGTAAGTACTTGATTCATAATGTAATTGCTAAAGAAACAATGTATTCATTGTCTCGAAAATATGAGATAAATACGGATAATTTATTAAAAAGCAACCCTCAAATTAAAGAAGGACTGAAAGAAGGAATGGAGCTAAGAATACCTATTGAGCGGAATGTTGTTACTAACGCCACTCAGAAGGTAATTGCACCAGCAGTTGAAGATTCTTTTGAATTGCATTTTGTAGAACCGAAAGAGACACTTTATTCTTTAGCCAAGGAATATGATGTGAACATGGATAGTATTAGAATCGTAAACAATGGATTAGCTGATGGTCTAAAAGTGGGTACAACTATTCGATTGCCTATTGCTAAAGCAAAATCGATTTCTGTTTCTGATGCATTAGCCGATATTATTCCATTGAAGGAAGACTCAAGTGTTTTCAAAGAAGAATATCAGATAGTGATAATGCTTCCGTTTTATTTTGATTTAAACGATTCCTTAGAACAAAAGCGGAGAAGTTTTGAACCCGAAAAAATTCTACCAGCATCCGAAGTTGCTATGGGAATTTATACAGGAGTTAAACTTGCGTTGGATAGCTTACGAACTAAAGGCTATAAATTCAGAGTGCTTGTGTATGATACCAAATACGATAGGAAATCAAGAAGCAATCAAGTAGTTAAGGATATCCTTTTGGACATGGAATTAGTTAATACGGATTTATTTATCGGGCCATTATATCGTCCCAATTTTGAGGTAGTTCAGAAATACGCAGATGCAATTGGGTCAGCGAATATTTCTCCAGTACCTCAGAGTAACAGCATATTGGATACGAATCTTAGAACCATAAAAGTGAACTCAGGAAGTAAAGCTCAAGTAGATTTTATTCGAAATATGGCTCTGACTAATTTTAAAGATAAGAACCTGGTTTTGATTGAAAACAATGAATTAAAAGATGTTTTGTTAGCAGAACACTTTAAAGGGATTTACAACGGTGATACTAATAAAGTAATTTTTCGTGCTGTGAATACAAACTTCCAGAGCCTTAAAATTTGGGACTTTGATACTGCAAAAATCAAATATTTGTTAGATGATTCAATTCCAAATATATTGGTAATGCCATTGAATAGTAAAACGTTTGTAACCAGAATGTTGAACGCTCTTAACCGTTATTCAAAAGAGTATGATATTACTGTCATAGGAATGGATGCTTGGGGGACGTTTGGTTATTTGGATATCAAGTATTTGAATAATCTAAAGGTGCATATTCCATACAATCAGTTTGTAGATTATAATTACAGCGCAACCGATAAGATTATTGAAAAATATAGGGTCACCTACAAATCAGATCCATCTGATTGGACCTTTTTAGGTTACGATATAGGATTGTACTTTTTAGAATCGTTGCAGAAATATGGTACTGGTTTCTACGAAAACTATCCAACGGATACCTACCGAGGAGTAAGTAAGAATTTCAGATTTTCAAGACTAAATCCAAATGGTGGTTTTGAAAATACTGCCCTAAAAATGGTGAAAATTGAAAACTATTTTCACGTTGAGGTTGAATAAATGAGTTACCAGAAGCAAGTAATTGAGTGGTATAAATCTTTGCAGGATACTATCTGTGCAGGATTAGAGAAAGCAGACGGATTAGCAAAGTTTCAAGAAGATAATTGGAGCAGGTCAGAAGGTGGAGGAGGAAGGTCTCGAGTTATTCAAGATGGAAACATTTTTGAAAAAGGAGGCGTTAATTTTTCTGCAGTTCATGGTGTATTGCCCGATAGTATCAAAAAGGCTTTGGGTGTTTCAAAATCCGAGTTTTTTGCCGCAGGAGTATCCATCGTTTTGCATCCTAAAAATCCATGGGTTCCTATTATTCACATGAATACGCGATTCTTCGAAATAGAAGGAGAAACTTGGTGGTTTGGTGGTGGAATTGATTTGACTCCAATTTACATTAACGACCAAGAAACTAAAGGCTTTCATTCGGAACTAAAATCCACTTGCGATCAATTTGATGCTGAGTATTTTCCGAAATTTAAAGAATGGGCCGATAACTATTTCTTTATCAAACACAGGAATGAAACCAGGGGAGTGGGTGGGATTTTTTACGATCGATTAAACGATAGAGATTGGAATGAACTCTTCGATTACAACAAAGCCATAGGCGATACCTTCTTAAAGGCTTATTTACCCATTGTAAATGCAAATGCAGATAAACCTTTTAACGAAGAGCACAAGAACTGGCAACTTATCAGAAGAGGGCGATACGTGGAATTTAATTTGGTTTACGATAAAGGAACTAAGTTTGGTTTAGAAACGAATGGACGAATAGAATCTATATTAATGTCCTTACCTACTCATGTTAGCTGGCCTTATAATTTTCAACCGAAAGAAAACAGTCAAGAGCAGCAGACCTTAGAGAAATTGAAGAAAGGAATTGATTGGGTATGATCATCTAAAAAGAGGCTATTTCCATGAGTCAAACATTCTTTAGTATATGAGCCATCGGCCTCCATGTTTTGCTATTTCGGACACTTTTATAAAAATGAGTTCATTATAAAGAGAGCCCAACACTTTTTCAATTTTATCTGATGAAATAGTGTCTTTGAATGTCTCTAAGCAATGAAAAATTGTTGAATGGGCCAATTTTGATTTCACTTTTTACCACAACAATTTGGTAGATTTTTTAAACTCATCTAAGGTCGATTCTTTAAGAGTAAGATTTTCAATTACATGATCATCACCAGTAGTTAAATCTGCGATGGTCCATTTAATAGTTGTCTTATTTATAAATTCATAAACTAAAAGACTTGATTTTTTTCCGTTTGGAATTTTATTGAACTCAAGGATAGTTTTATCATGATTTGTAAAATATCCAGGCAGAACGGTTTTGTTCTCTTTAAAAATGAGGCGAACACTTACCTTAGGAGAAGTTTTGTTGACTTTTACTATTAGATGAGTGTTATCTTCCGATTCTATGAATTTGTCTGCGTTAATCCATCCTAATTTATTGGTGGAAATGAAAATCTTATCAATTTCATTAAACTCTTCTTCATTCATTTCAAACTCTTCGTCAAGCACTGGATTTACAAGATTGATATCTTTATCCAGTCTCCAGTTAATCATGCTTCGAGAATTCATTCCAATAAAGGCCTTGAAATTTGAGACTTCAATTCGATCCAGCCACTGTATGTCGATCTTGTTTTTTAAAGTGATACTCTTACCATTACAAAAAGCGGATAAATATAACATTCCTCCAGTTTCTAAGATTTTATCATCGCTCCGTGTGGTTAAACCAGAAAGTAAAATTTCAGTAATTGAAAAATATTCTTTCATCTCAAATTCAATCTTTTCGCAAGAACAATCGAAGGAGTTTTCTGGAATACGAATTTTAACAAATTCACCATATATGTATTCCTCTTCAGATTTTTTTATTGTAGTTATTGTTGATTTTAATCTAGACGTATCCAATGTTCCTGAAGGTGTGTAAGTTTCTGGCCTATAAATAACTAAATTGTAAATACCACTTCTATTGGTGAAGTTTCTGTAGGATTCATTTGTAGAGGAAATAACCTTTTTAGAAAGAGCTAATGGAGTGAAAATATATTGAATATTTAAAGGATGAATAGTTAATGCACTTGCACAATAATCTATGATTTTATTGCATCTACTTCTACTAAATCCAATTTTATCTTTATCCTTTAATTTTTTTATTTCTTTTGGGGAAAGAACGTTAATTAGTAATTCTTCACCATTTTTTAAGTTAAAGTATGCTTCCTTGATTTGTTGAGCAATTTCGTCATTAACCTTTGACGATTTGGTTTCAAAAACGAGATTTAACTGAGCCCAAATTGACGAGTTTGCAAGGAGCAGTATCACAGTAAATAAGAAAGTTTTTTTCATCAGATATTAATATTTAGTTAATAACTGAAAATGGAAACGAAAATTGTGGCTATGCTTCCTTTAGGTATGAACAAATTGAATTATTTCTTTTTATAGTCTACCGAATTTCTGGCTATGAACGGGTAGCTTGTTTATAGAAGAACTCACGTTGTTTTTGGCAACATCACTTGTTCTGTGGTTTTTACGATATCTTTAATAACGCTATCCAATTCATTTGCTGAGGTCATTAGGTACTTTGTAAACTCTTCTTTTTCATCAGCTGATAAGGTCACGGAACGCAATACCTCTATCAATCCCATTATGTTTGTTAATGGTGCGCGTACTTCATGAGATTGTGTCCATGCAATTTGTTTTAGTTTTTCGTTTTGAGCTTCAATGGCCTTTATATGTTTATAGCGTTCTGTAACGTCTGTTGCTAATACCACATTCGCCTTTTTTCCTTTATACAATAAACTATGAGCTCGAAGATCGACAATGATTTCTTTCCCGTTTTTCTTTTTATGCACATGTTCGCCAAAGAAGTTGGGTCCTCCTTTTTGTGCTGAAAGTTTGAGAGATGCATCTAATTTTGAGAATTCAGATTCTGGCCTTATTTCTCGTAGAGTCATATTTAGGAACTCTTGGTACGAGTATCCATAGCGTTCAATTGCGGCTTTATTAACATCCAGAAATTTCAAAGTAGCTATTTCGAAAATATACTGAGGCTGCGGGCTAAGGTGAAATAGATTAGAATAGCTGAGTTCTGATTTTTTAAGCGCTTTTTCGGATTTAATCCGGTCTGAAATATCTTGTCCCACACATTGTATTTCAGAAGGTTTTCCGTGAGCATCTTTAAGACATACAAAATCCCATAGAGTAGTGAAAGTTTTTCCATCGCTGCTTGGTTTGTTGATTTCAATTTTAAACACCTTTTCAGGTTCTGCAATACATTTTTCTACTGTTTCTTTTGTTCTTTGATGGTGGTATTCCAAAATTGATGAAAAATAGTTATTACCCAATATTTTACCATCAGGATAAAGCCAGCCAAATTCGTCAATAAATATTTTGTTTACATAGGTGTAGTTTAAATTTATATCAGTTCGAATAACATAGTTAGTTTGTGATTCGGATAAACCTTTGTAATATGCTTTACTCTTTTTTAGTTTCTTTTCGACAAGTATACGCGCTGTTATATCTCTAGAGTTTGCCACTATTCCAACTATAGCTGAATCGTTCATAAGATCAGTTAAGACGGTTTCTAGCCAGCACCAAGATCCATTACCATGTTTAATTCTGTAAGGTTTAAGCGTGAGCTGTTTTTTAGTTTTTAATTTTAGAAGACTTTTAATAAACGCTTTTTTATCATTTGGATGAATAATATCAAAGTTATTTTTAGCAATTAATTCCTTCGGAATAATTGCTAAAATTTTTGCGGAAGAAGGGCTTATGTATTTGATGTTGCCATCATAGTCCATAATTGTAATTAAATCAGATCCATTTTGAACAAGGCCTTTAAATCTTCTTTCACTTCGCTCTACTTCCAGTTCATTTTCTTTTTCAATAGTAATATCTAGAACAATCGAGTCCCAGATAGTACTCCCGTCCTCTGCGCGTATAGGATTTCCAGCACCTTTGAACCAACGGATGGTGCCGTCTGTATTGTGATGGCGCCATTCCTGTTCCCAAAAGCTTAGTTGTTGCGCTGATTTCTGAATGGATTGTACGAGTACTTCTATATCTTCATCTTCAGTATTTTCCCAAATAAGCTGGCTATTTTTCATGACTTCTTCAGCAGAGAAGCCCCAAATATTTACAGCTCCTTCGCTTACCAATAGCAACTCGTCGCTACCATCTGGGTTGAGCTTGTAGCGGAAAACTACACCAGGAATATTATTCGTAATGGTTTTAAATTGAGTTTCAGTATTTCTGATTTCGGTAATGTCGACATTAATTCCTGCCATAAGTAACGGCTTACCATTTGCTGACCACCTTATAACCTGACCTCGGCTATGTATCCATACTATGTGCCCTTTTTTGTGTAAAAAGCGCAAATCAACCTCATAAAAGTCAGTTTTTTTCTCAAGATAGGTTGCAACTTGTTCATTTACAAACTTGATATCATCTTTGTATAAAAGCTTTTCAAATTGATCAATGCTTAAAGAGTCGAGTTCATCAACAGAATAACCTAGTATTTCTGCGTAGCGTTCATTTATAGAAACTTTTCCATTGTTAAGGTCCCATTCCCATGTGCCTAGTTGGGTTGCATCAATAATGTTATTTAAGTGCTGAGATTTAATTGTGAAGTTTTCAGTCATTTTTTTAAGACCAAAGCGGTCCTTACGATGTTCAAAAAACTGCAATACCTGATGAGCCAATGATTTTAGAGTTTTCAATTGTTTTGGCTCAAGCTTTCGAGGTTTATTATCGATTACGCAAAGTGTGCCTAAAGCATTACCCTCATTACTTACTAATGGTATTCCTGCATAAAAAACAATTTTCGGGTTACCAGTAACCAGAGGATTGTCCTTGAAGCGATCATCCTCCCGTGCATCTTCTACAATGAAAGACTGCAGAGGATTATTAATAGCATAGGCGCAAAATGACTGTTCAATAGGCGTCTCGTTAATATTTAATCCGTGATTTGATTTGAAGAACTGCCGTTTATCAGAAACTAGAGAAACTAAAGAGATAGGAGTGTCGCATATTAGAGCGGCTAGACTTGTTATATTATCATATTCTTTTTCGGGCACAGAATCTAAGAGCTGTAATGCATTCAGGTCTTCAAGTCGTCTTTCTTCGAAAGAATAATGCATCGTTGGGTTGTTTTTAGATTTGAATTTTGCAATTTGGCGAAAATAATATCATTTCAACGATTTTATTTGCCAATTTTTCAGAATTAAAGGCGCGAGCAACTTGTGGATTGATTATTAATTGAGGGTAAGCGTTTCAGCAATTCCAAGAATAGTTTCCGAATTTTTGATTGAAAGCAGCATTTTTCCATTACTCATTAATCTACTGCGGATCACTCTCACTAGAGTGAGGATCGAGGACTCATAATACAATTTGGAATTCCATTTCTGAGCTCCGAAGCAACAAAGTTGAATCTTCAATTTCCTGTTATACGATTAAGTCAGTTACTCAAACTATACGATCATTAAAAACCTATTTCTGTTTTTAGTGATTACTTGAGTTCCTTATTGCACTTTTTCCAAAATGCGAAAAAAGAAGGAAAGAACCCTTTGACAGAAAACATCCAATCTCGTTCGTCTTTGATTCCTATATAATGGAGGTTAGTTGGATGTTCTTTAAAAATTAAATTTGATTCCTTCGTTTTTTGTTGAAGTTCAGTGAATTCGCCTACAAAAACCTGAATGTCTTCGATGTTTCTAGACAACGAAATCGCAAAATCAAGCGGTTTTTGATCAACAGGATATTTAGTAAAAAAGCTAGGCTCTAAAATTAAAACACGATTAACGGTTTCGTCTTTTCTCCATTCAGGGTCAAGATTATAATAGGTATATACACAGGTTGGAATTTGAGTGTTTAGCACTAAATCCTTGCTGACTGGTAGGTCAGTTTTTAATTCGAAGTTTTCTGTTATCTCAAGTATTTTGGGAGTTTCAAGTGTTTCAAATTGTTCGTAGCTAACGTCCAAAAATGTATCGGATTGATCACTTTCAAAGAAGTTGTTTATGTTTTCTTGGTTTGCGTAATATTTTTTGTTGGCATTTGCGCCTGCAACCCATTGCCAACTTAAGGCATTACTTGCCCAGTCTCCATCCAATAAATTCGCATATAGCCATTGCGCAGGATTTAACCAATGTGAATGACCAATGTTACATATAATAGAGGCTATATACATGCGCATGTGGTTGTGCATGTAGCCGGTATTATATAGCTCTTGAATTGCTTGATCTATTGTATTAATTCCCGTTTGAGCTTTAAGTATCACAGTTGGAACGTGATGATTTGAGACGTCGGACTGATTATGTTTTAAATCGCGATCAATTGCATTTCCTTTTTCAATCCACACTTGCTGCCAATAGTCTCGCCAAGCTAATTCTTGAATCAACTTTATCGAGTGAAAATAGGGTAGGTCCAAATCAAGGATGTATTCGAATACCATTTTAGTTGAGATCACTCCTCTCGCTATATAGGGACTTAATCGAGTTACCGCTCCAGATTTATGGTTTCGAGAAGTTCCATATTTTTTTGGATCGATTGATAGAATACGCTCTTGGATAGATTTTAAATCTGTTGGGAAACTCATCGTTTGGTAATTTTATTGTTCGAAATACCGCGCTGACGTGAACATTTGAATCGAGTCATTTCAGTACTGCGCTTTTTTAGATGTTTACTGCTTACTCCGCTGTTCACTCTTTTCCTCCATAACCGAAATGATTTTGGTTTTAGTGTGCTGCGCATTACTTGGATAACCTCGTTTTCTTTTAATCCAAATTGAAAATCAATTGCCTCGAAAGGAGTGCGATCTTCCCAGGCCATCTCAATAATTCGATCGTGATCTCTTTCTGAAAATTCCGTCATAGTGATAATGACAGATTCCAATGTGATTGGTTTGATTGTTTGTGCAGATTAATTAAGGGAATGCTGGAGAAATCGACATGAGACGAGATAATCTATGATTTATGATTTTTGTTTTTTTACATGAGGGCATTTGCGAATAAACCGCATTTGGGTCAATGGGGATTTCGTATTATTTTAATTCTATGTTGTCTAACAATAGTTTAAAGTTTTCCTCTTTTTTGTTTCCAATCAGAAACATGATTTCTTCCATGTAATCACTAGAAAAGTTTGGTTGGTCCAACTTTCGCCCTCTATAACCGGGGTACATATCTTTTAACGGAATTTCTATTTCTTGCCATTCTCCAGAGGTGGAAAAAGGTGCGATGTAAGAATAGTAATCTCCCGAATTAGTTTTTACTCTAAACTGATATTGTTTGCCATCACCTTTAAGTTTAAGAACTACTTTAGTGTATTCCTGAGTTTTAATTTTTGGGAATTTATAGCGTAGCGATGAGAATCCGCCGTTATTTTCTAATGAGATTGTTCCTTCAAAAACACCAAAACCATCATTACTTAATTTAAAAGTACCTGTTGACCTTCCACCCATCACTCCATCGACTACAATTACCCAATCTTTAACGTTGGATTTTTTGTTGAAATCAAAAATTACAGCGAAACTCATTGAGGAAGATAATATCATAATACAAATAAAGTATTTCATAATAAATGATTTAAATAGGGTTGGAATAAACGTTAGTTTTTATGCCGTTTATACTGGATTATGCTCGGTTATCTGCTTAAGCATTCCATTAAAGATAAAGCCATGAAATGGCAGTACTGAGTACCAATATAATCTACCAGCAAGACCTAAAGGTCTGAATGTTGCGGTTTGCATAAGTTCATTGTTTACAACCTTAAACTCCAGCCAAGCTTCTCCGGGAAGTTTCATTTCTGCAAACAGCAGTAGATGCCCTTCTTTTTTATTCGCGTAGAGCACACGCCAAAAGTCAATAGAGTCACCAACGTTTATCTTAGCTTGGTTCGTTCTTCCTCTTCTAAGACCAACGCCACCAAAAAATTTATCTAAAACACCTCTACTTTTCCACAACCAGTTGCCATAATACCAGCCAGTTTTTCCGCCTATACTCCAAATTTTATCAATACTATTTTTACGATTTCCCATAACCCGAGTTCTGCTATCTTTAAAACAACCGAAAGAGGGGACAGTAATAAATTCAGATATATTAAATGTTAATCCGCTACTAGCATAGGCGTCTTTCCAGCTTGATAGCGTTTGGTCATTGTCAATTTTATTGAATGCTTTTTTTAAAGCTTCCTTATAACTTAAGGGTTGAATTCCAAGAAGAGTACTCAGCATATTATCACGACAAATCACTTCAACTTTCATACTGCTTACAAGCGATGTTGCAAGATTGTAAGAAGTTGAGGTTACAAAATAAAGCCAGTACGATGAAAGCTTTGGAGTCATTACTGGTATAATTATTATTGTACGTTTTAAGTTCCGAATTTTGCCAAAATCAAAAAGCATGTTTTTGTAGGACAACACATCAGGACCACCGATATCAAAATTCTGATTAAATGTTTTAGGGTTGAATATGGATTTGGAGAGAAATGTAATTACATCAGTCACTCCAATGGGTTGGCATTTGGTGTTAAGCCACTTAGGAGTAATCATTATTGGTAGTTTTTCAACTAAGTCTCTTATGATTTCAAAAGAAGCACTTCCGGACCCGATAATAATACCAGCCCTTAAAGCTGTAAAACTGTAATCTCCTTTACTTAGCTCTGTTTCGACATTTTTTCTTGAGCTCAAGTGCTTTGAAAGGTCAGACTCATTTACTATGCCACCTAAATATACTACATGTTGAACGTTAGTTTTTTTAAGTGCATTGCGAAAGTTTATAGCAGAAAGTTCTTCTAAAGCCGTATAATCTCCTTCGGAAGACATAGAATGTACTAAATAGTAAGCACCATCAATATCTTTTGGGATTGCATCTAAAGACGATTCATCCAGTAAATCTACCTTTATAACTGAAACATTTTTTTTTAGGGATTCAGGTGGGTTAAATCGCTTAACATCTCTTACACAGCAAATTACATCATATCCAGCCTCAATGAGAATAGGAAGAAGTCGCTTGCCAATGTATCCAGTGGAACCAGTAAGTAATATTTTCATTTTAATTAATCATAACGTTCTATGGCTAAAAGTAAGAATAGTTTTTCAACCAAATTTTGATTTAAAGATAAGAATGATTTTCTCACAAAAAATGCTGTCCACAGGACTAAAGTCGAGGATACTTCTTTGATTATCTATTAATATTTTACCATATTTATTTGATTCTTGTCTAATACATTTGATTCTTGTCTAATATATTTGATTCTTGTCCAATATATTCTAAGATTATATCTCATGGTGAAAGTGCTAGCTTATAATCTACTTTCTCTAATTGTGTGTATCGTCAATTGACTTTTAATACAAATAACTCAACTAATTAGTTTGAAATGCATCAATAGTCTTATTGCTGTTAGTGCATGTCCTCACTCAATATTTTGATAGAATAAATAATTAAATCTAGTTCTATAACCCTTAATAATTTTGAGGATTAAAATTGTAATTCAACGAAATCGAGCATAATTGAAGGAGAAATATCAATTGAGATGCGCAAAAAACTCTAGTGAATGACTCTTCATATTAACTATAAGTGACGCTGTACACTTTCGAACCATATCTGAAGTTGTAATTCGAAAGTTAATATATGTTACCTTGTGAAACATATAAAGTTAGATTAGATAAACTTAAAATAGCGTAAAAGTACTTTGTGAAAAAGGCTAGAAATAATCACTTATGAAAAGACTATTAACTTATTCGACCATTTTATTGTTGCTTTTACAGTTCCCAATATTTATATTTGGTCAAGTGCTGCAATTTGGTGCTCTAACCACATTTCAAGCATATACTGGATCAGGAGCAGCGACGAATTCAGGATCATTTAAAGGTGATGTTGGGTCAGATTTAGGGATAATATCTGGGTTTTCAGGGTCACTTTTTTCTGGTACAGTTTATAACTCTGATTCTCTAACTAATCAAGCTAAAATAGACATACTTAGAGTTTATATTCACCTTAACGATATGTTCGTCACTCACCCAGGTACACATGTGCCTTCTTTTGGGGGTGGTGAGACTCTTACTCCAGGCATTTATTCTGTACCAGGAGCCGGTTCATTAGCTGGATCTGTTAAGCTTGATGGACAGGGAGATACTAATTCAGTGTTTATCATAAAATTTGAAGGAGCTCTTACCACGGCAGTCGGTTCAGAGGTTGTTTTAACCAAAGGAACGCGAGCGGCTAATGTGTTTTGGATTGCTGAAGGTGCTATTTCAATTGCGTCAGGCTGTGTGATCAGAGGATCTTTATTTTCGCATGCAGGAGCTATTTCCGTTAGTACAAATGCCAATATTACAGGAAAGGTCCTTACTACAGAAGGAGCTATTACTTTTGCAGCTGGTGACACGGTAATTGGGCCTGTTGGTCCTACAACAATACCCTTAGCGTGTTCAGGTAGGTTTACTCCTGCTACCGCTGTTGATGTACTTGGGAGTGTTGGAGATTTCGCCCTTTTTACTAGCCTTGGTGCAGTTGCAAATACTGCTTCATCTGGAATTGTCGGAGACATTGCTACAAATGGTGGTTTTCAAAGTGGTTTTGGTACTTCAACTCATATTGGATCTGCGACTCCTTCAGCTGCCATTATTTCTCAGGCTAAGACAGACTTAGATTCCGCCTATGCTAAACTTATGAGAATAACAGTTACTGTTTCTAATCATGCAGCAGCTTTTGGGTCTGGCGAAACTCTTAAAAAAGGAGTATACTCTGTAGGAGGGGCTGGTTCGTTGGCAGGGACTATAACATTAAACGGTGAAAATGATCCCGATGCAATATTCATTTTTAAGTTTGGTGGGGCTTTTACTACAGCAGCAAAATCAAAAGTAATTTTCATTAACGGAACACGGCGCTGTAACGTTTTTTGGATTGCCGAAGGTGCTGTTAGTATGGGGACCTATACTTACATGAAAGGGTCGGTTATAGCTCATGGAGGGGCTAATGATTTGGCGGCAGGAGGATTTGTAGAGGGGAGAATGCTTTCTACAGGCGGTGCTATAGGATTAAGTGCTGGTGTAATTTATAATGATCCCTTATGCTTCACGGCTTCGAACGCTCCATTGCCTATAGAGTTATCAAGTTTTACTGCTACGGTTAAAGATGAGCATGTTCAGATTGATTGGGTAACGTCATCTGAAATTAATCAAGATTATTTTAATGTAGAGCGATCTGGTTCTGCCGATGGAATTAATTTTGTTTCGATCAGCGAAATAGACGGTGCTGGAAATAGTGCTCAAACTTTAAGTTATTCTGCACTTGACCATGCTCCTTTATCAGGAGTTTCTTATTATCGGTTAAAGCAAACTGATTATGATGGAAAGGTTAGTTATTCCAATATTAAAGGGGTAAAATTTAAGAATTCGAATGATTTCATTTTTGAGATCTATCCAAATCCATTCTCAGGCGAAACAGTCTTTCATGCTAATGAATATTTAGAAGGGGCGATTCTAGTAGTTTACAACTCATTTGGGCGAGTTGTAAAAGAGCTGAAAAACATTTCTGGTCAAACATTTACATTCCAGCGTGAAGATTTATCTAGTGGATTGTACTTTACCAAATTAGTGCATAATGATAAAGTAATGGGTACTAATAAATTAGTAATTATTGACTGATAAGCAAGTGTTGACGATAATTCAACTCAATTATTAGAGTTGAAGTTACTGTAAAATTGGACTTATTAGATAAGTATCAAATTTCAGTGTTTTGTGGAAGTGATGGCTCATGACTGTTGCGGAAAAAGGGGAATATATGAGAAATGCATTAAATAGTATTATCGAAGGGTTCGAGTGGTTCTTTAAGGCGGAGTGGTATAAAGGAGGCGTTATGGGGGATGGAATCTTAATGATTTTATTAACGGGCGCTGTATTTGTTTATGGAGGTATTGCTGTTTTTATATATTTAGTTTATAGGTTATTATCGAATTTATTTTAACAAACCATTAGGAGCGATAATGAAGATGTTTTAGTTATTTTCTACTGAAATTGTCCAGTAAAGAAGCTAGAGTTGTTTTATTTTATTAACACTGTATTAATGCCTAAGCTCTCCTTTACAAACGCTGGTATTTCACAACTATTTTAGATAAGGTATTAGTCACAACCTAAATGCCTGT
>Ga0075118_10000397_pt1 | contig 42085 bp, 45 predicted proteins | sample AntAceMetag02UKE_FD_69794 | JGI IMG/M metagenome (GOLD analysis project Ga0075118, IMG submission 69794) | Saline lake microbial communities from Ace Lake, Antarctica - Antarctic Ace Lake Metagenome 02UKE | ecosystem: Environmental > Aquatic > Non-marine Saline and Alkaline > Saline | place...
TGCGGTGAGAAATTCACTTCCACCGCACCTGAGGATCGGTTATGGAAGCAGGGCATCAAGCTGTGGGCCGATGGCTCGCCCTGGGTGGGCACCATGGCCGCATCGTTTCCCTACCTAGATAACGATCGAGTCCGGGCTGCCCAAATACCGATCGGGCCGGGGGGTGAATCGATGATGAATTACACGCGTGCCGAACTCGACGAAACCCTGGATTCCTACACCGCTGCTGGTTGGCAGTTTGCTTTTCATGTCAATGGCGACATTGGCCTAGACATTGTGCTCGATGCTTACGAGCGGGCATTGGATACGCACGGACTCATGGGAACCGATCATCGCTGGCGTATTGAGCACTGTGGTGCCGGCCGCGGAGATCAGTTCGATCGGGCAGCGCGCCTTGGTGTCGCTATTTCGCTGAGTCCCTTCCAGTTCATCTACTGGGGTGATTTGCTTGACGGAACACTGTTTCCCACCGAGATTGGCTCCCAATGGATGCGCGTTGGCGACGCCTTTCGAAGTGGCGCGGTGGTGTCATTTCACAACGATGGCATGGTGTCGCCGCCAATTCCACTACTCAACGTTCAGGCGATGGTGACTCGACGCACGCCATCGGGTGAACTCCACGGACCCGAACAGCAGATTTCCCTAGACGATGCATTGAAGGCACACACCGTCAATGCCGCATTCACCCTGGGTCGCGATCATGACCTCGGCTCACTCGAAGTAGGAAAATTCGCCGACATGGTTCGATTGAGTGCAGATCCTTACCGGGTCGACGTCGCTCATTTGGTAGACGAGGTGAAGGTTCTGGGTACCTGGCGTGGTGGGGTAGCGACCGACGCGGACACGTACCTGGCCGAGGTGAGTTCTGTTGACCCTGCAGAGCATCCGAACGTTCATGCCGCGGCGATCGCGAGCAAAAAGGGCTGCTGTTGATGTCAATGCTGTTGGGCATGGTTGGGTAGCGCCATGACATCGCAGACCTTGCCCCCGCCTGCCTCAGCTCGAGGCATCACCTCGCGAGACGTCTTGGCGATGGCGGTGTCTGGCTTGGTTGGCCTTGGTTTGGGCTACCTGATGCTGTTGGTGGTGAATTTCGGTATTGAGTTGATGTGGGAAACGATTCCGAGCAATTGGGAATCAACACCGGTGTTTTACGTGTACGGCGTTCTCGTTGGCGCGGCTGTGCTGGTCTATGTGATTCGCCGCTATGTCGGAGACGATGGTCATTCACCACTGGCCGGTATCAAGATCACCGCACTGACTCCCCGCGAATATGTGGGAGCGATCCTTGCCATCCTCGCTTCACTTTTTGGCGGTGCCGTGTTGGGCCCTGAGGTGGCGCTCGTGGCCACCGGTTCTGTCGTGGGTGGACTTGCTGTTCGTTGGTTGAAGGCCAGCGACACCAAGAGCGCTGAGCGCATCGTGAAGATGGGTGCGTTGGGTGCCATCCTTGCGTTATTCGCCGGCCCACTGCTCTCGGGCAGTTTGGACCTGGGTAAAGCATCAGCATCGGTGGACTTCAATGCCATCGGTTGGGCTGTGCTCGTTGCTGTTATTGCTGCCGTTGCGGCAACGATTGCGCGGCTGATTGGCTTTCTGGTTGCGCGATTAAGCGGTGCTGGGCCCAACCTGAGGGTTTTGGTGGGTGCTGCGCTGATCATCGGCACGGTTGCGTTGTTGCTGGAGTACGGCACCGGTCAGCAGGTGATTTATGTGGTGACCTCTGGTGAACAGTTGATCACCGAGTTGCCCCAGATCACCAGCGTGGCAACGGTGGTGGCCATCATTATCTTCAAGACCATTGCCTATGCGGTATCACTGGGTTCAGGTTTTCGCGGCGGGCCGTTTTTCCCCGGCATGTTTGTGGGTGCAGCCTCGGGACTACTGATCTCACTTATCCTGCCCGAGGGCCCCACCGTGACCTCAGCGATGGCCGTGGGCGTGGTCGCTGCGGTAATCGCGACCGCTCCCATGAAGTGGTGGGTAGTCATCGCCATCGGCGTCGGGGTGGGATTCGCCATGGGTGGTTGGACACTTATTCCAGCCGCGGTGGTGGGTGCCGTTGTCGCCCGCCTGATCCCGCGCTGGGGAGACAGGTTGAAGGGACCAGAAACCTTGAGCGAGGCCAATGTTTCGGCGTGACAAAGGGAAACGTAGTTGGCGAAACTAGTCGAGAATGTCTTGCTTCTGGGTGTAGCCTTTTTTCATGAAGAGATCTTTGATAGCTCTTGCAGCAACATCTATGCTTTTCATCTCAGCATGCGGTGGTAGTGATTCCGGTTCGAGTTCCAGCGAGGCTCAGGAATTTTGTGATCAGCTCAATGCCGGTACCGCCCCCTTCGACGTGTTCCAGTCCATGCGAGATGCGTACCCCAATCAGCCCGACTGGGCGGTGGCCGCCAAAGGGTGGGCACAAACGAGTTGCCCGGATCAGTTGAAGACGAACGAGCAGCTGCGCAACATCATTTCCAACACCGGTGGCGATCCAGACTCTTAGGGTCTGGTCCACCCCCGTAGGCCCCGTGAGGGAGCACGTGCCGCGGTCGCGAGCGGTGGTGTTGACACGTGAGCGTAAAGTGAGGGTCAAGTGACCAAAAACCCACTCTTTACAAGGAGCCCCTTATGCGTCTAGGTCGAGCTGTTGCCCGCACCGCGGTCGTTGCTGGAACTGCTACCGCTGTGAGCGGCCGTGTTTCTCGCAAGCAGGCCGCGAAAGATGCCGCCCAGACACCCGCAGCGCCCGCCGCCACGCCGGCAGCTGAGCCTGAGGCGGACGCCGTCGCGGAGATCGAGCGCCTCGGTGCCTTGAAGGAAAAGGGACTGCTGACCGACGCAGAGTTCACTGCAGCTAAGGCCAAGATCCTCGGGATTTAGCGCCATCGGTTTTTTCCTTTTGCGAAAACCAGACAGCGCTGGCGGATAAGACATGACGCTTGATACTGCGGGACAGCGGTTCAAGATGGGGGTCATCATTCCGTCGCCGAACACGACGGTGGAGTACGACTTCACCGTGATGCGCCCGCCAGGAGTCTCGTTTCACTACGGGCGAATGCTCGTGTCGCAACCTTCAGCTGCTGACAATCAATCGTTCGAGCAACTTGTTGAGCAGGTGCGCGTTACTACCGACACGGCGGTGCGCGAGGTCGCCACGACCGAACCCGATCACATGGTGATGGGAATGTCGGCGGAGACGTTCGGCGGAGGCCGGGCGGTCAATGACGATTTTGTGGCCCGGGTGAGCGCATTATCCGGTGGCCTGAGCGTGACCACCGGCGCTGGCGCATGTGAAGAGGCCGCACGAATTTTGGGTGTGAAGAAGATCGCCCTGCTCACCCCTTTTCAACCGGTGGCCGATGAGCATGCGCGGGCGTATTTCACCGAGGTCGGTCTCGATGTGGTGCGGGTGATGGGGTTGAAGTGTTCCTCAGCTACGGCCATTGGCAAAGTGACCGAAGAGGAACTCCGACAAGTCTTGCTCGACCTCAACGGCTCAGACATCGATGGCATCGTGCAAATTGGCACGAATTTGCCGATGCTGCGCCTCGCGGATGAGGCGGAGCGCTGGCTGGATAAACCGGTCATCGCCATCAATGCCGCGACCCTGTGGCATGCGTTACGAACCTGTGGTTTCGCTGATCAGATGCAGGGTTTTGGCACGCTGCTCCGCGAGCACTAGCGCCACGGGCAAGGCCTTGACAGGCCTGATTTTGCTCACTAGCCTACCGAATGTCGATTGTTAACAATCTGGCACTCGTGTTGGAGTGAGCGAAAAGGAATTGGCCGTGGGGACAGCACTGGTGACGGGCGCGGCTAGCGGCATGGGCCAGGCCACCGCCGCGATGTTCCTCGATCGGGGTTGGCACGTGCTCGGTCTCGACATCACCGCGAATCTGGGTATCGATCACCCCGCGCTGACCGCCCTGACCGTGGATATTCGCGATGGCGAGGCCGTATCTGCGGTCGTCAACGCTGCTGTGGCGAGCACCGGCATCGATGCCGTGGCCAACATTGCCGGTGTGTACCCACCCACCACTTTGCAGACCTTCACCGACAAACACTTTCGCACCATTTTTGACGTCAATGTTCTCGGGCTACTCCACGTGACACGAGCGGCGGTAGCCCACATGAATCCTGGCTCAGCGATCGTGAACTTTGCCTCAGTGGATGCGTTCACGGTGTCCCCTGGCCAGCTCCTTTACGGCGCATCGAAAGCGGCTGTGGTCATGTTGACTAAGGAACTTGCTCTTGAATTGGCGCCGCGCGGGATCCGAGTGAACGGTATCGCGCCGGGCTGGGTGGACACACCGGGCAATGCAGCAACCGGACGCATGGCCGAGGCGGCGGCCTCCATTCCGTTAGGTCGCGTTGCCGCACCGGCAGAGATCGCGGAATGGGTGTGGATCCTCACCGGTTCGGGCATGGCGGGCTTCGTTGATGGTGAAACCATCGTCATGTCTGGTGCGGATGTGATGCGATGACCACCTCATACACCCCACTCCCAGAAACATCAACCTCTGATCTGGTAGCCGACCGTCTGCGTGATGCGATTCTTGCCGGTGACTTAAAGTCGGGCGACCGACTGATTGAGACCGATCTAGCCGAGCGTTTTGAGATTTCCCGCGGGCCGGTTCGTGAAGCGATCCGCCAGCTCGTGCCAGAGGGGCTCGTCGTTTTGCGTCGCAACCGTGGCGCGGTGGTGGCAAGTCCGACGCTAGACGATGTGCTTGAGGTGTACGCGGTTCGGCTATCGCTAGGAACCGTTGCCCTGCAGCATGCAGCACGGGTACAAACGGTGGCTTCCCCACAGTTTCAGGATGCGGCTGAGCGACTGGAACTAATGCGTGGTCGAGCAATTCAAGAAGACGCGCAACTCATGCTCGAAGCGGACCTGGCTTTTCAAGACGCCGCGCTGTCATTGAGTCAACTTCCGCGCATGAGTGCCCTACTCGCCCAGAGTGCGCGTGACGCGGCATCCTTCGTGCGGATGCTCGGAGTCACCTACGACAACACCGACCACGCTGCTCTCATCCAACGTCACGAAGTACTTCTTGATGCCATTCGCGCAGGTTCACCAACAGCGGCCACTAGTGCATGGCATCAACACATCCGCGCCACCGTCGAAGAGTTCACCCGTTGTTATGACGATCCTGATCACACCGACATTTCACAACACCCACTCGCCAAGCTCGTGCTGGCCGACACCTTGGAGAAGCCATGACCCGTTACTGCATCATCGGCGCGGGACCCGCTGGTCTCGCCGCGCTCAAGACGATGCGCGATTCCGGACACGACGTGGACTGCTTTGAGATGTCAGACACCATAGGTGGGCACTGGAATCACGATTACGATGCGCTGCACCTGATTACCTCCCGTCAGGTAACGGGTTTTGAGGGTTTCCCCATGCCTGAGGATTGGCCGCTTTTCCCTCATCGCAATCAAATGTTGGAGTACTTTCACCTTTTTGCGGATGCCTTTGATTTGAAGTCGCACATTACGTTCAATACCGGAGTCACCAGCGTTGAGCCGTTGGTCACCGACGGCCCGGTGGGATCAGCCGGCTGGGCCGTAACCACCACCGATGGCCTTCGGCATGAGTATGACGGAGTACTGGTGGCAAATGGCCACCTCCGTGACCAGAAGCGGCCACACATCCCCGGAGAATTCACCGGCAAGCAAATCCATTCCGGCTCCTACCGAAACACCGAAGATATCGAGGGGAAACGAGTACTCGTCATAGGTTCGGGAAACTCCGGTTGCGATGTAGCCGTGGATGCAGCCCAGGGGCACTTCGACACCCACATCGTTATTCGCCGGGGCCATCACTTTCAGCCCAAGACGTTCTTCGGTAAACCCCGATCAGAACTGGGCTGGATGCAAGAATTTAGCTTTGAGGAACAAGATCTACTCTCACGCTTGATGATGCGTGTCGCCATTGGTGAAGCATCGGACTATCCCGGTATGCCCATTCCAGATCATCGCGCACTGGCCGATGGACCACCGGTGGTCAATGACCTGCTCCTTTACTGGGTGCAGCACGGTCGCATCACGGTGCGGCCAGGAATCGAGCGATTCCAGGGCGAGACGGTGTACTTCGAAGATGGCAGCTCCAGCGAATTCGACACCATTTTGTGGGCAACCGGATTCCATGCGTCGCTACCCTTCATTGATTCCGATCTACTGGAATTCAAAGATGGTGTGCCGTTGCGGGTGGGCGGCGCAGTCGTTCCGGTGGGTCTGGAGAAGTTGTACTTGATTGGCATGATCGGCGCTCGTGGGCCGCAGCCGCCCATCTACCCTCTCCAGGCCGAACTTGCGCTTCGCATGATTGCGTTGCACGAGGCTGCCGAGGGAGGCTTCATGCCCATTGCCGGCCCGCTTACTCAGGCACAGGAACACGAATGGCGAATCGATATTTTGCGTCCACTCTGGCTCGATCAGGTTCAGCAGACAAGTGTTGCACTGCAGGTACTATCGGCTAGTCAAGATGTGAGCGTAAGTCGGTGAACGACTGGCTCGAGATCTCTGGTCGACGGGCCGTAGTTAGTGGTGCGGGTAGTGGTATCGGCCAAGCCTGTGCGCTAGGGCTGGCACAAGCGGGTGTCGTGGTGTGGGGCCTAGACCGAGACGAGAATGCCCTCGCTGAGACTGCTGAGATTGCGGCAAGGGATGGTCACACTATCCAGGTATCAACCTGCGACGTCACTAGCGCCGATTCCATTCAGGCAGCAGCCACAGAGGTTGGTGCCAGCGACATCCTCGTCAATGCCGCCGGCATTGGTAACCCAGGCGCTCTCATTGATGTGAGCATTAAGGACTGGCAGGCACTGTTGGACATCAACCTGACCGGTTATCTCCTGGTTGCACAGGCTTTTGCTCCGGGCATGGTTGAACGCGGTCAAGGTTCCATGGTGCACATCGCGTCGATTTCCTCGCGTCATCCGCAACCGGGCAGTGGTGCCTACAGTGCGTCAAAGGCTGGGGTTTCGATTATGTCTCAACAGTTTGCGGCCGAACTTGGGCCTGCGGGGGTGCGTAGTAACACGGTGAGTCCGGGGCTGGTGCGCACACCGATGACTGAGATGTATTACCAAGCACCGGGGGTCAGTGAGCGCCGATCGGCTGCGATCCCACTGCGCCGCGTTGCCCAGCCTGACGATGTGGCAGATGTGGTGTTGTTCCTCGCTAGCGATCGCGCGCGCTACGTGACCGGCGCAGACATCACTGTTGATGGTGGATTCGCCACCACGTTGATGGGCACCGTGCCACGCCCCGGTTTTGACGACTGAACTGCCCCACTAGGAATGCGTGACTAAGAGACTGAATCCGTTCCCGGTGGTGGTGATGGCGGTACCGGTGATGGGAACGCACAGTTCGCCTCGGCTGGTAGTCCTAGGAATCGGTCGGCCAACCACTGCACCACGGTGGGGCCGCTAACCAGGGCGGCCTCTTGATGATTTACGTTGCCCATCCACAGCATGGTCAACGCGGAACCGGCGTCGCACCACTGTTCTTGCACCATGGCATTGGGCCAGGGCAGAACGATTTCATCAGCGGTGCCCTGGGCGATGAAGACCGGCATATCGGCAGGCAGCGGAGGCGGAGTTTGTTCGTTCAGCGCATCTCGCCATGCGGGGTTAGCAAGTGGATCGCTGGAAAACAGCTGCTGTCCAAACTTTTCACGTACTAGTGCTTCCAGGCCAGACTGGTTGATGCATTCAGCGGCCAGCCGTTCGCTGGCATCTTTGCCTTCGGTGGTGAGGATGGCGTCGATGGGCAGACCCGGGTAGTAGGTCGGCCAGGATTCGATGAGATCGGAGCCAATGACCCAGCCCACGGCGGTGTCCCATTGTGCGGAGGCGATCTCGGGTAGATTAAGCGCTGGCGCGGCTGCGGCCACACCTAACAGGGTGAGTTCGGGCGCATATTCTGGGCCAAGTTGTCCGGTCCAGACCGATGCGTGGCCACCCTGGGAGTGACCAAACGTCGTATAGCGGCTGCCAGCACTAGCCTCCGGAATATTCTGTGCTGCGCGTACCGCATTGACAACATCGCGAACTTCAGATTGTGCAATGAGGTACTGATTAGGTTTGGTGGTGCCCAGGCCCACATAGTCGGTAGCCACGACCACCCAGCCCTGATCCATCATCGGACCGATCCAGGTGGTCATGTCGCCTAGCGGATTGTTCGAACGGGACGGGACGCATGCATCACCCATCCCCAAGGTGCCGTGCTCCCACGCGACCACGTCTCTGCCCTGCGTAGGAGCGGCCTTGTTGGGAATGAAGATCATGGCGCCGGACACGGCACGGGTTCCGTCGGGACGTTCCGAAACGTAGAGAAGGCGCTGCGCCGTGCCACCGGGCACATCAACGTCCAGTGGTTCGATTCGAATAACGGTGCCCAGTGTGGTGGGGATCGGGTCTGGCGCGGTGTAGAACGGATCTAGAGCCGTCTGTTCGTCGCGGGTCTGTTGCGCGGAGACGAGGTACCACACCACGCCGACGCCGGCGATGGCCAGAACTATTACGGCAACGGTGATGAGGATGTTGCGGAAACGATGCATAGCCTCAATGTAGTGGGCTGCATGGGCGTAGCCGCTGCCGCTTTCGCCGGGCAATCACCCCTGGAGGTGCAACCGCAGTGGGGATAGGCGAGGCTGGAGGCATGGCCATCGTTCACTTCACCGTCCGCCGTCAACTCAGTCTTCCCGCTCTCGAGGTTTTTGATGAACTTATCGACTGGCTCGGCCACGCCAAATGGGTGCCCTTGACCCGTGTGGTCATCGAAGAGGGTGACGGTGGAGTTGGCACTGTATTCGTGGCCACCACAGGCATCGGGCCGCTCGCGCTACCGGATCGCATGCGGGTGGATGCACTTGACCGCGAGGCAATGACCGTTCGCATAGCCAAGATCGGCCCGGTACTCACCGGTGATGTTGCGCTGCAGGTAACGCCCGCGGGTGATGCAACAAGTGAACTGTTGTGGGACGAAAACGTTGTTGTGCCCGTGCTGCCCCAATTTCTTGCCAAGCCCGTGGGCGCGGTTGCAGCGGTGGCGTTCTCTGTTTCTATTTCTGCCATGGCTAAGCGGGTGCGTTCCAGGTTGCCGTTGGTTCCCCACGCATGAGTCGAGCGCTACTCGGCGGTCTTGTGCTGATCGGTGGCCTCGGTTTGGGTGCATGTGGGGGAACGTCAACACAGAGTGCTGAGATTTCTCCATTGATCCTCGTTCCGGGGCTTGGCATGAGCGCCCTGCAGGTGGAGGTGGAGCGCCCGGGTGCGCAAGGAGTGGAATTTGACTTCCTTGTTCCCGCGATGAACCCGGTGGAAATTTTGCCGAACTCGGCAACGAGTGCGCTGGCGTACTCCATTGATTCTGGTCTTGCTCCAGCAGACGCTGACTCAGTGCAGCAGTGGCTTTCATTGGACATAGCGGCTGACGGCACGGTGCGAAACCAAGAGGGAGTTTCGGTTCAACCAGTGTCGATCGGTACAGACTTCGCGGCCGAGTGCCCCCGATACCTGCCCATGCTAGATGAACTGCAAGATGCCGGCTGGGTGGCTGATGCGAATGCATACTGCGCTCCCTTTGACTATCGCTTTCCCCCGGGTGCCAACACTTTTGCCGAAGACATTGAGGTGTTGATTGACTCCGCGGTAGACAAAGCTGGCGGGTCAAAAGTTGTTCTCGCCTGCCACAGTCAGGGCTGTCTCATGGCCTATCACGCGCTGCGGACACTCGACGCTGATTGGGTGCGAACGCATGTGGAAACACTCTTTGGCTTCGCCGGTCAGTTTTCTGGATGCAGCGATTGCCTACGATGGGCGTTTCAGCCAGGGTGGAGTTGGGACCCCGACGATGAATCAGCCTCCCCGGTAGATCCAACGTGGGCCGGAGAAATGGCATTGGGGTTGCAGGAGAGCGTTTATGGTTCGGAAGTCTTGTACCGAAACGGTGACATTGAATACCGTGCGGCCGATAGCGCGCGTCTGCTCAACGATGCGGGTGCGCTGGCTATGCAAAGCGCGCAAGATCGCTACTCTCTGGCTTCTCAAACGTGGTTTCAACAGGGTGACGAGCTGCGCATGCCATTGAACGTACCGAGTCGGTTTGTATTCGGTATTGGTACCGAAACCACTGTGGGCTATCGATTTGCCAGCGTGCCGACGCGCGCTGCTGACTGTGTTACACCGGAGTGCACAGGGTTCTATAGTCAGCCTGACCAGGCGCCGATTCAAGCCGATGGTGACGGTGGCGACAGCACCTGGATGAATGCCGCGCCTGCGCGGTGGACCCAAGACGTTGCCTGCGACGTGCAACGCATTCCTGGTGCAGGACACATGGACATCTTGACCAATTCGGCGGCTTTGGGTGCACTCACTTTGGTGGCCCAGCCAACTTCTGACGGTGCCGTGCCCTGTCTAAACTGACCCAATTAGGGACTCACTAGTCGATCCCAAAGTGGGCGGCCGCTGGTCCGCTTACGCCGGGTCGGTCAACGAAGATGCTCCCAGCCAGGGGTTGGCGAGCACGGTGTTCGGGAGCAACGTCATACCAGGACGTAGTGATGAATAGGGAACTCCCATCAGCACCACCAAATGCAACACTGGTGGGATTGGTGACGGGTAGTTCTATTTTTCCGTCCAACTGCCCACGAGGCCCGTACCGGTGGACGGCGGAATCCTGCCCGACTGCCAGCCACAGGAAACCATCGTCATCCACGGTCATTCCATCAGGCCAGCCAATATCGGAGACGTCAACGAAAACCTCGCGATGATCACTCACCGCACCGGTACTGAGGTCGACCTCGACGCGGTAGACCAGGCCAAGGGCGGTATCAGCGACATACATCCAGCCCTCGTCTTCGTCGAATGCCGGGCCATTGGCAATGGTGAGACCGGGCATGGCGCATCGCACCGAAAGGTCAGACTCCACCGCATACAAGCCACCATGATGCGGTCGACGGTCATAGGCCATGGTGCCCACCCATAAACGTCCGGTCGAGTCGCTTTTCGCGTCATTGCCGCGATTTTCAGGAGACTTCGATTCTATGTCGACCAGTGGTCGTGAGGAACCCGTCTCGGCGTCGAACCGAACCAGACCATCGGGCAGCACCAGCACAAGTTCTGGGCCTCGGGTAGGAATGACGGCGCCTACATCGACCCCAACATCCCAGGAGCAGTCCTTGCCCGACGCCGGGTCGAAACAGTGCACGCGATGACCGGTGATATCTACCCACCACAGTCTCTGGTCGGCTGCGTTCCAGCAGGGCCCTTCCGCGTGCTCTGCACGCACGTTCAAAGCCAATTCAACACTCATAAGGTGCATCTAACCTCAGTCAGTGCCGTGAGTCGCTGGATGTGTGCGACCTGCGGCTGCAGGCGGCATCAGGCAAGATTTTGCGAATGGTTCCAGCCCTGGTTTGGTGTGTAGCGCGCAAAACATCGGATCCAGGTGAACGAGGCCAACCCAGACGGCATCGTGATTACGCGCGACGTCAGGCCGAATCCGGTCCCCCACCTTGGCTTTCCGCCGCTGGTTGATTCAGCGAATGTAAGAGACGTGTAAATCCCTTCGCTGATTATTCTGTGACTACGCCGTTGAGGGAGCGAAACAGATGCGGAGCCTGCGAATCTGTTCTTCGTTGGATCTATTTGCAATCCTGTGAAGGACCACGTCCTATGAAACATGGAGGTTTCCTATGTTTAATGAACGCATTCACCGGCTTGTTGCCGCTGCAGCAGCGTCCGCACTGGTCGTCAGTGGGGTCATTGTTGGCACTGGCACGGCTCAAGCAAAGCCCGGCGGGACTCAGTCAAGTATTTCAGCCAGCAAGGCAGGTCCAAGTGCACAGTTGTCGGATCGCTGGCTGAACCGCAACGTTGACCGCACCGTAACGCAAGAGGCCAAAACTAATTTTCGAGCAGCGAATGCTGCTGGACGCGATGCGTACCGTGCAGCAATGGAAGCAGCAGGAGATGACGCTGATGCCAAGGCTGCGGCTAAGCGTGAGCGACGGATAGCCCTTGCTGACGCTGTTGCCGCATATGACGCGGCCACGCTGCCGGCTGCTCAGGTAGAGCCGGTCACGCAGTATCGCCAGGCAGTTGCTGGTGCGGTAGAAGCGAAGGCTGTTGATCAAAAGGCTGCACGCTCACAATTCGCTTCCACACGAACTGAGCTACGCGCAACATATGCTGAAGCAAAGGAAGCAGCCACAACTGACGACGAGATCAGTGCGGCGAAGAGTGCATACCGAAGTGGTGTGAAAGAGGCTAAGGCTGCGCTGAGAGTTGCAAGTAAGGCAGCGACGCAGGATTTTCGCACCGACATCAAAACCGCACGGGATGCTCTCATCGTGGCCCTGGACTCCACCGCCTGATCTGACAATAAGCACCATTCAGCGCAGGTTCCTGCCGAAATCAGGCTTGTCGTCTACGGTCGGTGATCAGTGACACAGTCAAACCAACGCAAAAAGCATACGGCTGCGAATTATTCACAGCTGTGAAATTGGGTTGGATCTTTCTGTCACAGGGGTAGTTTCGTTGCGTGAACGTCAAGCGCCTAACCGCATCAGGAGCAGCCCTCGTGTGTGCGCTTGGTTTGCTCACTTTTGGTGCGTCAACGGCGGCAGGTAATGGATGCATCACTCCTGCGGCGGGTTCACCGGGCGATCCATTTCTCATTCAAAATATTGGGAATCTGGAATGCCTACGTGACAACGGCTCTAACTACTGGCATCGCGGGTATCACTTCGAGCAGACAGCAAATATTGATCTGACCGGCTCTCCGTGGAGCAATGGCATCGGTGATGACAGTGACACCTTTGATGGAACGTATAACGGCAACGGGTTTTCTATCGCCAATCTGTCCATCACCGATGACACTCAGGTAGGACTATTCGGTGTTACCGAAGGCGCTATCTTGACCAACGTCACTCTCACTAACACATCGGTTACCGGCACCGGCGTCGTGTCGGGTTCCATCTTCACGTATGTGGGTGGGCTGGTTGGAGTGACTCGAAGTGGCACCACCATTAATGACTCCTCCGTTGGCGGTGCAGTGGTTAGTTCTGGGGCCTCCGCGGGTGGCCTGGTGGGTGAGGCAGGAACGGGAACCGTGATCCGTGGGTCCTCTTCATCTGCTGCCGTGACCATCTCGGGGTTCGGCAAAAGCTACGCCGGCGGATTGGTTGGGAATAGCGACGCGTCCACCGGAGACCTCACGATTACAGACTCGTTTGCCACCGGCGATGTTGCGGCGGGTGGCCCAATCGGTGGATTGGTGGGTGCGGTATTCGCACCGGCCACTATTCAACGTTCATATGCGACGGGCGATGTTTCAGGTGCAACGCTTGGTAGCACACCGGGCGGTGGTCTTGTGGGCCTGGTCACCACCGACGACACCGAAATTACCCTTATCGATACTTCATTCGCCACCGGCAATATCTCGGTGACGAACGGCTTGGGTGGCGGTCTGGTAGGTGCCGCTGGCGACTCGGCGTTCTCCACCGACGCCGGGTTGGCGGTGACCGATTCTTTCGCCATCGGCTCAGTCACCACGGTGTGCTTCGCCACCTGCGCATCCGGAGGAATCCTCGGAAGGGCCTACACCTCCTCAAGTAACCCCATCGCCATCGCGCGTACATACTCCACGAGCACCATCATCCCGGGTGGCACAGCGCCGGCTGGCGGCGGGATTCTCGGCGTTGCTGTGAACCCGGGAGATGCCGCTATCACAGCCTCATTTTGGAATCCCACCGACTCCGGTGCCAGCGCAACCACGGCTGCTGGCACGGAATCAACGCGAGGAGCCATGACTTCGGCTTCGCTATATTCCACCGCCGGTTGGTCCATTTCCGATACAGCACCGGCGGCTACCACCTGGGTGAGTTGCCCGGCGTACAACTCTGGATTCCCGGTGTTGCAGTGGTACGCCGCTGTTCAAGGCTGGTCTTGCTCGCCGACACCACCCCCGGTCTATCCGCCGACCGCACCGGTGTCGGTTGGAGGTATCCCCGGAGATGCATCAGTGAGCATGTCGTGGGTGGCCCCCACTTCAAGTGGCTCGTTTCCCATCTCCACGTATCAGGCGCTGTCAACGCCGTCGGGTGGAAGTTGTCTGTCGGTGACCACCACATGTGAAATCACCGGCCTGACCAACGGCGTTGCCTATTCATTTCGGGTTCGAGCGCTCAACGGCGCCGGCTGGGGATCCTGGTCTGCGCCATCGGCAGAGATAACACCCAGCGCGCCGGTCGCGAAATCAATCGTCATCACGGGTTCGCGTGGGCTAGTGCGGGGCAGGCCGGGAATAAAGGTTTCAGGCCCATCTACTTTGGCGAAGGATTCGGTGCTCCGGCCGTGGATAAAATTCCCTGGGCAGCCGTCCTACACCGAGGGATCGGCCCGAATCCTGATAGATGCCAACGGTGATCTCCAATGGCAGCGACGCACCGGCAAGAAGATCTACGTTTTCGTATCAGATGACTCAGCACGATCGAACATGGTGGCAATCCGGCAGACCATGTAGCGAACCGTTACTCGCAAAAGCAGCCATTTCACCCGAATCAAAGGAAAACATGATGAGTAATTCATTAGCTGAAGCACACCAGGATCTATACGCAGCGCTTAACGAAATGTTGGCGGGAGATTCAGGGCCGGTTCTTGATGTGTGGTCTCCGTCAGACGACATCTCCTATGCTGGCCCGTTCGGCGATTTCGTCGTGGGTCGAGAGCTTGTCGTGGCAGACTTCGAACGCACCGCAGCAATGGGGCTGGGCGGGCGCATCGAGATCAGCGATGTGCACCTTCTCGCTACCGACGACATGGGCTACACGGTGTGTACCGAGCACGGCATCAATCACATCATTGATGGTCAACCGGTGAACCTGACCCATCGCGCCACGAATATTTTCCGTCGTGAAGCAAAAGGTTGGCACCTGGTGCACCATCACACGGATGCCTCATCGGCGTAACTCCCGGCAGAATCCACCCCATGTCGTTAGTCTCAAAATCATGACTGACTCTGCAGATCTACCCATCCCCGAAGCGATTCCGTGCACGACGGCCTTTGAGATTCCCGGCCATGTTGTCGACAAGCATCTGGGCCTTACCTGGGGTGTCTTGGTGAGATCGGTGGGGTTCACCAAAGGCATTACCAGTAGTTTTCGAGCGTTGAAGGCTGGCGAGGTGCCCCAGTACACCGACGTTGTTGACAGTGCTCGTCGTGACGCACTGCAGCGCCTCATCACCCATTCTCAGTCCATGGGGGCTAACGCTGTGATCGGGGTTCGTTTTGATTCCAGCGATGTCGGTGGGGGTGACGCCGGACTTTCTGAGATTTTGGCCTACGGCACAGCAGTGATCATTCGCCCGATCTGAGCGTGGTGATTAAGGGCAACGGATAAGTACCCTCAACCCAAGACAGCCCGGGTTGGGGAACCACGATTTTCAGCTTCCATCCCTTACCCAAGACGACCGATGCCATCGACATGGCTGAGGTAGCCTGCCGGGTGTGTGGATCAGACGTCGGGCCTCGTGGGCGCTTGCTGCCGTAAGTGCAATGACTGCAGCCACCTTCGTTGCTCCGCCGGTTGCGGCTTCATCGCCAGTTCCCACCTGGCAAGAGGTAGCTCAGGGGATTGCTGCTAACGCCAATGAGCGTCGCATTGCCCGGCCAGCAAACACTTTCACCTTGCGATCGAGTCCGAAGGTGAAGCGATCCGCGGCGAGGGCGGTATTGAAATCGGTCAACTCTGCCTACAAGGTCTGGGACGCGGTTGCTCCGCTGCCACGCGGTTATCCCGTTCTGGTGGTCAATCATCGTTCCAAAGCCTGGTATGAAAAAGTTACTCAGCGGTTTCCAGATGATCAGTGTGGTCCCGACTGGTGGGTGCGGGTCAACGCCACACCTGATCGCACAACGGGTGCGGTATGCAGCAGTCCTCAGCATGACTGGGGATACGGTTATCTACCTCGGAAAGTCGGCGAAAAACATTTCGAAGCTGCTGGCTGTTCACGAGGTGGTGCACGTAGCGCAATCTCAGTTGCTGGGAAACCGCGCGATGAACTCAATGGAATGCTGGCTCGGAGAGGGGATGGCTGAGCTCTACTCAGGAGCGCTCAGCATGAAAAGTCCAAAGCCTGGCGCTGTGTGGACAGGCACTCAGGCATATCGAAGACTCGCAGTATCTAACCTTCGAATCCTTGGCACGCCGGAAAGCAGTCTCGGTGATGCGGACTATTGGCTTGACATCATCCGCAGTTCAGAGAACAGAGGGGTTCATCTGTGTTGGGGATTTGGAGTTGGCTACTCGCTGGGCTATTTAGTTTCCGAGAAACTCCTCGCAGACTTTGGTGAAGAGAAACTCTTCGAGTGGATGCGCCTCACAAGTCAGACGCAGGACTCAGACGCATCATTCGCGCAAGTATTCGACATCGGGCAAGACGAGTGGTACGCGCAGTCGGCTGCGCCGTATGTCGCGCGCGAGGCTGCTCTCATTCTCGGGTAGTGGTGTCGTGTACCTCTCGCACCGACTTGATGCCTACGGCACAGCAGTGATCATTCGTCCGATCTGACCGTCGTGACACCAGTTGCGTAACACCCCGCCTACGCATTAGCGAAATGTTCTCCCTTGCTAGGCCACATCAATTCCTGCTGCGCGCCAGGCAGATTCGGCCGCTGCACCAGTTTCAGTGCGCACGAGAATAAAGTCGGTGTCATAGGTCGAGACGGCGAGAATGGCAATGCCGGCTTCGGCGAGGGGGATGGTCAAGGCCGACATCACTCCCGTCATTTCAAAGTCCATGGCACCGGGCACTCGATAGGCCAGCCACGGACCAACGCTATTGCGGGCATCCACCGAGATCTTTGCGTCAGTGATGATGCTGAGTTCATCGTCGGAGCGAGACACCGACACGAATGTCGATTGCCAGACGGCCGCGGGAACGTCACTCATCGGATCGAGTCGGTGCACGGTGAACTCACCTGAAATTAGGCGCAATTGCAGGGGTTTGTTCATGGATGAAGCCTAGTGACAAGGGCGACCTGAACAACCTCGAGAGAGGGACGAGCCAGCTCAGATAGGTCCCACGAGACACGATGTCCAGTGGCCCGGGACGGGATCGGACCGTCGACCTTCCGATTTTCAGGCTTCCTCCCACTGCAAATTTGAGTCCCAACCTGATCCCAACTTGTGACACGCGTTTCAGTAGCCGCCGCTAGGCAGGTAAGACCATGTCGAACTGTGCCGTCATCTCCGAGCCGTCGTATGACGTGATGGTGACATCGAGACCCGGGACGTAGAAGCGGTCACCACCGTTGGCGGTTGATTCAGGGAAGTACAACTGTGTCGTGTACGTCGGACCACCTGGCGCGGTCACCTTGACGTGGACGTGTTCGGTGCGGCCGGGGTACTGGCCTGGGATCACTGTTGTCAAAGCGTAGGCACCGTTCTCGTCGGTCGTCTGTACACCGCGTAGGACGTATCCGTTGTTGTCGTACGAGCCATTCCCATCGGCCTGCCAGAAGTCAAGCGTGGCTCCCGCGACGGGGTTGCATTGGTCGTCGAGGACGTAGCCGGTGAGAAGCAACGGAGTACCGGGTGCTCCGGCCGTAATGTCGATGCGCTCCGGTGCACCCAGCGTGTAATAGGGCCCCTGGTTCTGTTCGATCAGCGTGACCCCGGGTACGCAGGTGGGGGCGGCCATGTCTTCGGGCGCGGGGACCGCAGACGACGTTGCGGGGGCACCGGTTGACGTTTTTGATGAGGCAGTCGAGGGGGTTGAGGGAGAGGGCGTAGGCGAGGAAGACGGTGCCGCGGAAGTCGGTGCCGCGGAAGTCGGGCTCTCGGCGGATGTTCCAGTGCAAGCGGTCAGTACGAGCGCGGACGGGAACAGGATCGTGACAACCAGGAGTCGACGTTTTCGCATGCCGACCAACGTAGCCTTCAACCCAAGCGCAGTACGGTTCAATCTGAAGAATATCCGTGTTGACCCTGGAAGCCTGTTCCTACTTGGTTGCACCAGGCCCGTGATCGTGGCAGAGGAAAACGTCTTGAGTGATTCGTGAGGGGTGGCCAGGGACGGGATCGAACCGTCGACCTTCCGATTTTCAGTCGGACGCTCGTACCAACTGAGCTACCTGGCCGAACATCCAGTTGACGAAAACTGGAATGGCGACCCCGACGGGACTCGAACCCGCGACCTCCGCCGTGACAGGGCGGCGCGCTAACCAACTGCGCTACGGGGCCTCACGAGGCGGACCTCGAGGAGACCTTGGTGCTGTGCATCTGTGGTGCTCGTGCCCCCAACGGGATTCGAACCCGCGCTGCCGCCTTGAAAGGGCGGAGTCCTAGGCCGCTAGACGATGGGGACCGCCGGACAAGCCGGTCAACGTCGACTGTTGCCGTCGGAGACCGTGTAAGCATAGGGGAGACTACCCGGCATACTTCAGTGAGGGTCGCTCGGGCGTGGCCTACCCCGACTCCCTCCGAGGCCCTGTACGAACAGCGCCTACATCGTGGTGCTGGCGAGCGGTTCACCTGACCTGTTGGCGATGCTGGGTGAAAATTCGCGACACAATAGACACGACACAATGGATATGTGATGGAAGTCAGCGCTGAGGAGTTTGAAGCACTGGTGGCTGCGGCGCTGGAGGCGGTGCCAACTGAAATCGCACGCCTAGTCGACAACGTGGTTTTCATCGTTGAACCCGATGCCCCGGTAGATGACCCTGATCTGCTGGGCCTGTACGAAGGCATCGCCCTTACTGAGCGCGACTCCCACTACGTAGCCACACTGCCAGATCGCATCACCGTCTACCGCCACCCCATCCTGCGCATGTGCGCCACCCGCGACGAGGTGGTGCACGAGGTGACTATCACCGTGGTCCATGAAATCGCCCATCACTTCGGTATCGATGACGATCGGTTACACGATCTTGGGTACGGCTAGCGAGGCGAGGACGCGCGACGCAGTCGATCTGCCACCGCTGCACCCACACCATCCACTTCGGCGGGAAGCACCGCCACAACGTGCAATAGGTCAGCATCGTCAGCCGCACGAAGCGCTGAATAAAGCATCCGTGCGTACTCAACGTTAGTTCTCGGTGCCGCAAGGCGACACATACCCGCTGGCGTCTCGATATCTGCCAGGGCTACAAACCCTTGACGATCTGCGGGGACGCCATCTACCGGAACTGCGCCAGACTCATGCAGCACCACCTGCGCTCGCGGTGCGTAATGCGATGCGAGCGAGCCCGGTACTCGGGTGGTTGGTTGTGAGATCGTCATTGGATCTAAGCCCAGTGCGGCAATGTCTTCTGTGGTAACACCACCGGGACGCAAGATTACCGGGCGTTTCCCCGTGCAGTCCACGATCGTTGACTCCACTCCCCAGGAGCACGCACCACCGTCGAGGGCGAGGTCACCGGGCTGAAGGTAGGGAGAGAGTTCGGTGATCGCGTGCTGGGCCATCGTCGGACTTACCCGCCCGAACCGGTTTGCACTCGGTGCCGCAATTCCATGTGGTGCATCCTGTGGGTCTTGCTCGTTCATGGATCGCAATACCGCCTGGGCGATCGGATGTGCAGGTACGCGCAGCGCCACTGTTTCTTGCCCACCGGTCACGTTGAGGCCAGATCGTGGGCCGCGAGGGAGAACTAGCGTGAGCGGTCCCGGCCAAAATGCATGTGCCAACTCTTGCGCCAGTGTCGGAAATGCCGAAGCCCACGAGTCGTGAATAGCCCCGTCATAGTCGGCCACGTGAACGATTACCGGGTGATCACTTGGTCGCCCTTTTGTGTGATAAATCCTCGCTACCGCATCTACTCGATCTGCCCTGCCGGCCAGCCCATATACCGTTTCGGTCGGCAAAATCACCAGCCGTGAGTCTAGGAGCGCGGCAGCGGCTGCATCAATTGTTCCGATCGGTATCTCGGTGGTACTCATTGCGGCGCAGCGAAATGCATCCGGTGACCACCTGAGCCGAAAGCACTGACCGGCACCTGAGTAATCAACCCCTCGTTCAATTGCTGGAGCAGAACCAAATTTCTTTGCGCATCACCTAGTGAGTCGGCCAGACCGCCTGCACCATCCGCTACTGGCAAGCCTTGCAACACCAGGTAGTCCTGGATCGCAGCCTGATATCGAGTTGTGGCGGCTGGCACTGATTTCATGCGAGCCAGTAGTGCCCCCGCCTCATGATTGCAGCCAGCCACTCGACTGCTGAGTTGAGCGGTTCCGTAGGCGCTGCGGGCGGAATCTGCAAGCGACAGCGCCTCGATGGAGTCGTCGGTGCCGCCTATGCGGATGCGCACGATGGCCTCACCATGCCGCGCGTCTGCACCGCGAATCACATCGTGTGATTCATCGGCTAATGCGATAGCGCGCGCAAACGTGTCTATTGCAGCTGCAGTTTCATTCGCTCCGTCAAAGGCGGTCGCCAGGCTGGTCAGGAGGTCAATCTCGATCGCGGGAGTCACCTGTGTGTCGCCAGCCCCACGAAGAGATTTTGCTCCGGCTAGTCCATGGGTGAGCACGTCAATTGCTGCTGAATCATCACCGGCCTCAGACAGTCGCGATGCTAGACCCGGTGCTGCGGCAACGATCGCCACTTCATCATGCGTGACAACGAATCCTTCGAATGCTTCCTGCAGGGTGGTGGTGGCATCGGCTTCCTGGCCAAGGCCGGCCAGAGCTGCACCCAGCACTTGGCGTACATGAGCACAGAACGCGCGATCGGTGTCGTATTCCTGCAGCAGTTGGAGTGCTGCACGGACGGCGTCGGCATTTTCGCCAGATTCGGCCAGCAGGTGCAATCGTTCATACTGAGCTTTTTTGCGCTGGTCAGGCGCAAGGTTGGTATCGACTGCGGCACGGGTTGCCGCACCGAGCGCGTCCTTGATCGTTCCCGATTCACGTGCCACATGATCGCTCACCATGTCCAGCGCTTTACGTAGGTGGCGTCGACGCCAGCCCCGAACCCACGGGCGAGCTTCGTCTATTGCTGCCAGTGCCGCAACGGGATCGCCAAGGGCTGCGATCGCTCCGGCTCGCCCCACACGTGCCCAGGCCTCCAGCGTGTCGAGGTCGCCGAGTTGCTGATCGGGTGGTGCCAGGGAAAGCGACGCGATGCTCAGTAGCCGCATCTGTTCGTGTTGTCCGTCGGCGCGAAGGAGGTCGATGAAGCGAAGGGACTCGTTGAAGTCAGCCAGACCCTCGATGGGCTGGCCGAGGGTGAGGAGTGCGTGGCCGGCCTGGGTAAGGGCGAGGGCAATCCCATAGGAAGATCCGCCAACTCGGGCCGCCTCCGCATCCATGCGGGCTTGGGCCAGCGCTGCTTGCGCTACATCTTGGACACCACCGGGCTCTTCACTCACCGCACCAGCATGACGGACGCGGGTCAATGCATCTGCAAGGCCGGCATACCCCACACATTTTTTCTATCTAAACTGACTGGGGGACAACAGTATTTCTGTGAAATTGATCTTGCCGTTGTCAGTCCCCGTTGGTATACTCGAACACATGTTCGATAACATCCTGCCGACCAATTCTCCGGCAGCCAGCGGAGTGGATCTATCGGCACTGCATGCCTTCATCGACGAATTAGCACAGAGTGATCAGCGCGCAGGAACCCTCGACGGTGATATCGCCGTGGCTCTTGAAGTGGCAATTAGACGTCTGCAATCTGTCCAGGCTCAGGCTGCTGATCGCTTCAACGCATCAGGAGCCTTCGCTGCTGATGGTGCCCGCCGAGCCCATTCCTGGTTGACGCACCGTTCAAATACCACCCGCGGTCAGGTAGGTGTCATGCTCCGCGCCGGAATGTGGCAGCGAAGTTACCCCCTCATGGGCGCCGCATTCGCAGCCGGTCACATATCCATCGCCCATCTGCGTGTTCTCGATCGCACGCATGCCCGCTACCCAAGGCTGCAACCGGTATTGATTGAGGCGGAAGAGTCCATCGCTGAGTTGGCCCGCACTACCGACGTCAAGCGGTTCGAACAGCTGCTGTTTGCACTGTGCCATCGAGCAGATCCAGATGCGGTCGATGCCGACGAACGTAAGCGCAATAAGCATTGCTACCTCTTCGCCACCACGGTGCTCGACGGGCAGGTACGTCTCGATGCGTTGCTACCCGCAGATATCGGTCAACAATTCCTCGCCACATTAGAGTCTGCGCGCCGCGCCGTGGTCGCAGATTTCGCTGCCGATGGATGCGAGGACCCCGGCCCGGTAGACGATGACGGCCAGCGGTTGTCACATCGCAACATCCAGGCCTTACACCGAATCCTCAACGCTGCCGCGGCAGCAACGGAAGAGTCCTATCTTCCCGCGATCAATGCCTCACGCCCGGTGATTCATGTTTCGATACCCATTGAGTCACTCCTCGACGACACGGCCGGCCACACAGCAGGGCTCCTTCGAAGGTTTGGCATGCCGGCAGAGGTCACCACCACCATCACCAGTTCTACTCACGTCAAACGCTTGGCATGTGACGGCATCATCAATCCATTCATCATCGATTCCTGCGGGCGCCTCGTGGCGTCACTACCCAGCGTGCGTAGCGTTCCCATCCATCTGCGCAAGGCTGTTCACGTGCGTGACCTGCACTGCCGATTCCCCGGCTGCCCATCACGCATCGATGAGGCTCACCACATCATTTTCGCTCGAGATGATGGACCCACCTCGATGAACAACCTCATCGGCCTGTGCTGGTACCACCATCAGCACATCCACCATGGTCCCTGGGAGATAGCCGGTGATGCCAATTTCACCGTCACCTTCTCAAATACTCACTCAGGAATTTCGTGGCAAGTTTCCCCACCCACACAACCCCAGCACCATGCACCGTTGATCAACTGATTCGTGGGGGTTTGTAAGGACTGCGTAAAGGTCCCCCGCCCGGGGAGCCATTTGCCCTCTTCGTGCATCACACTAGGAGCCAGACTTCAATTACCCCATGTCTGTTAGCGCCAAGGAGGCACCGTGAGCACGCAGTTTCCGCCCACACCGGATCAGCCGGATACGACCGCACCGGGAAACGACCCCTACGCTGCCGACCCCTACGCTGCCGACCCCTACGCGACAAATCCCTATGCCCGTGAGGCGTACAACGCAGATCCGTACGCAGCTGACCCCTACGCAGCTGACCCCTACGCATCACCGCTGGCTACCGCAACGGTCGACCCGTACGCAACCAATCCCTACACAGCTAATCCCTACACAGCCAATCCCTACACAACTAATCCCTACGCTGCCTATGCATACGCCTCCCCACAGCAGCCCACCCCGACGCAGGCACCTCGTACTGCCAAACAGCGATGGGGCCTGATCGGCGCGGGTCTGGCAGCAACCGCTCTGCTCGCGGGCACCGTCGGTGGTGCGGCCGGATTCACTGCTGCACGTGTCACCGACTCCACCACCACAACGACGATTCCCGGCGCCAGCCTTGGCCCCGCCAATCCAGTTAGCCCGCCGGCCGATAGTTCCATCGCCGCGGTCGCACAGGCAGTTCAACCCTCCGTCGTTCAACTCAACGTCACCAGCGGTAATTCTGGCGGCAGCGGGTCAGGGTTCGTCATCCGCGAAGACGGCTACATCCTCACCAACAACCACGTCACAGCAGCAGGTGACAACATTGACATCACTTTTTTTGATGGCTCCACTGCCCCAGCAACCCTCGTGGGGGCCAACGCCGGTTACGACCTCGCCGTGGTCAAGGTAGACCGCACCGACCTGCCTGCCGTCACCCTCGGCTCCTCCGCCGCACTCCTCGTTGGTGACAGCGCCATTGCCATTGGCTCACCACTTGGCCTTCAAGGCACCGTCACCTCTGGCATCGTCAGCGCCCTCAATCGACCGGTCACCGCCGGCGGCACCGGTGAAACCTCGTTCATCAACGCCATCCAAACGGATGCGGCGATCAACCCCGGCAACTCCGGTGGCCCGCTGGTTGATGGATCCGGTGCTGTCATCGGCGTCAATTCTGCCATTGCCACCCTCGGTGGATCCCTGGGTGGCACCACAGGTTCGATTGGTCTCGGGTTTGCCATCCCCATCGATGTGGCCGCCCGCATTGCCAGTGAAATCATCGCCACTGGCACCTCCACCACGCCCATCCTTGGTGTTCGTGTTGACCTGGAGTACCCGGGCCCCGGCGCGCTCATCAGCGATGTCACCGCTGGTGGTGCAGCTGAGGCCGCTGGTCTGCGCTCAGGCGATATCGTCACCGATGTCGATGGTCGACCCATCGCAGACTCAATTGCGCTCATTGTCACAATTCGCGCATCAACACCTGGCGAACAGATCGTGCTCACTGTCGACCGCGATGGACAAATTGAAACAATTTCTGTTGTGCCAGATACGGAAACGAGTTAGGAAAACCGGACAACGGCGGCGGTTCCGCCTCGTCGCAGATCGCCAACAGCCTCAACAGATCCATCGGGTGCCCGCGAAATTCCGTGCACTCCGCCGAAAAACAGGTCGCGCTCCGGCCAGTTTCGGATGCGGTGATGGGCGAAACCTGTTGCTGACGCGAGATTGACCCCTGGCTCCAGTTCAATACTCGTGTCGGTCACATGCAATCGATCAGCATTGATCGCATCCACCAGACTCACTTTTTGATCAAGTAGTTGCAGCGCAACGCACACGATGGCCGACCGGATTCGCTCACTGCCCCCGGTACCGAAGGCCACCCGCGTGCCATCCGTACGTTCAATCAGGGTGGGGGTCATCATGGAACCCATCCGAACACCGGGTGCGAACGCATGCAGGCCGCCTGGATTGAGGTCTTCTTCACCGAGCATATTGTTCAGTTGAATACCACCAACCTCCGTTCCGGACCCAGAACCATTGGAGGTGGTGCACGACACCATCAGGCCATCGCGATCCACGACCGTGATGTGAGTTGTTCCGGTTGCCACCTCGGTGGATCCTTCATGTGTGTCGCGGTTACGTTGACGTACCGTGGCCGTCAGTAGTGCTCTAGCCACCGGATCCCAGGAGGTCCCGTCCCAGCGAGGAATTTCCGATAACGCATCGAGCACGATCGCACCCCCGAATGATGGCGGTGGATTAACCCATAGGTGGTGGCCATTGCGACTCGCAGTCGAGGGCGCGCGCTGGACCACCTTGTAGGCGGCGATGTCTTCGACTGTGAGTATTCCGCCATTGGCCCGTACCTCTTGGGCCACGCCGCTCACCCAATCCTGATACGCCGCAATGCTGTTTCGCTGACACTGTTCCAGTACGTCGGCGTACTGCGAATTAGCGAAACGTCCGGTGCGGAGAACTTCCTGATAGACCTGCGCACTGCGCGGCGTGAGCGTGAGTACATCGGCAACGAGGCGCAAAAAATCTCGCTGGATGGCATCAAGCACTACTCCGTTGCGGGCCAGGTCAATAGCCGGCTGCGTCACCTCCACCCAAGGTAGCCGGCCCCAACGCTGGTGGGCCTCGATGTATCCCGCCAGCGCCCCGGGTACCGCGACGGAGGACCAGCCGGCGTGGAAGATCTGCTCGGCCTGCGGATCGTCGGTTGTTCCAAAAATAATGGGGACAGCAGTCATCGGAGCCGGTAAAGAAGATGCGCCCAGCCCAGGAGTATTGACAAAGAAATCTAGGTACCTGGGTTCTTCGTTGAGTGGGGCATGCATGAGAAAGCCGCCGCCACCGGGGCTGGTGAGCACAGGTTCAGCCATGGCCGCCGCCATCATGCCCGCAACTGCAGCATCAGTCGCATTTCCGCCCGCGGCGAGGATCTCAGCCGCCGCATGAACCGTGTGATGACAGCCCCCTGCCACGGCTGCAGTGCCCGGTGGTGCCTGGCAAGCACTTCCCATCACGATCTGATCTGACACGCCACGCACGCTATAGGGCTGCATCTACAGTGTGCAGATGGCACTGGAATTCAATGCTTCGCCGCGAGCGAGCCTAGGTGTAGAACTTGAGTTGGGGCTGGTCGATATCGACAAGGGCGGTCTTGTGTGCGTCGCCAGTGAGATCCTCGCTGAAATTGGCGCTGAGCATCCCGATGGCGAGCACCCGCGAATCAAACATGAATTGTTTGAGAGCACCGTTGAAGTCATTACCGGTGTGTGTTCCACCGTGGCTGAAGCGCGAGCCGACCTCGCTGTGAGCATCATTGAACTCAACGATGCGGCCGCTCAGCGAGGTGTGGGTCTGATCGGTTTGGGCCTGCATCCTTTTACTTCCTGGCATGAACTCACCCGCAGTCCAGGGGAGCGCTACCAACAACTCGTCGAGCGTATTGCCTGGCCCGCTCGACGCTTAATGACCCACGGTCTACACGTTCATGTGGGCGTGCGATCAGGCGAGAAAGCGATCGCCATTGTCAATGCGCTGTCGGGCTATCTTCCACTCTTCCTCGCTCTTTCCGCATCAAGTCCGCATTGGCACGGGCAAGACACCGGTCTTGCCTCGGCGCGAACCAAGGTGTTTGAGGCCATGCCCACCACGGGTCTGCCACCCCACCTTTCCGGCTGGGACGAGTTCAACGACTTCCTCGATTCACTCATTACCGCGGGGTCGATCGAAACGGTTCGCGAGGTGTGGTGGGACGTGCGGCCCCATCCTGGTTTTGGCACCGTGGAATTGCGCATGTGCGATGCGACGCCAACGATTCGTGAAGCGTGCGCGCTGGCTGCTTTGGCCCAGTGCATCGTGCAGTGGTGCGACGATGAAATGGATGCTGGGCGTGCACTGCCTGAAACTCGAGAATGGATCAGGCGGGAAAATAAGTGGCGGGCAGCGCGTTTCGGTACCGATGCTGATCTCGTCATCGACAATGTGGGTCACACCCGCCCGCTGCCGGAGGTGATCAATCAACTTGTGGCAGATCTCACGCCAGTTGCACAGCGCCTAGAATGCGTCAGCGAATTGAATGATGTGATCACGATCCTTGAGCAGGGTGCCAGTTATGAGCGACAGCGCAGGTGGTTGGCGCAGGGCGCTACCCTGGACGACATCGTTGCTTATGCGCGACGTGAACTGCTTGAAGATATCGCCACGGAAAGGGTAGGCAGCGACTCGTGATTGATGCGGTTAATGAACTCACGACCGCGTTTACCGATGAGTTAATTGCTTTTCGTCGTCGGCTACACACCTACCCGGAACTTTCTGGTCAGGAGTCAGCCACCACCGAAGCTATTGTTGATCGGTTGCGAGTGGCAGGGCTGGCACCTGTTGTGCTGCAACGTGGCACCGGGGTTATCTGCGACATACCCGGTACGTCCGGTCGACCCATGGTGGCCCTGCGCGCAGACATTGACGCCCTGGCGATGAACGATCTCACGACCGCGTCGTATCAGTCCCGAGTACCGGGGGTGTCTCACGCGTGCGGTCACGACGTGCACACCGCGGTGGTGCTCGGTGCCGGGCTCGTGTTGCAGGAACTTTCCGAACGTGGCGAACTTAGCCGTTCAGTGCGACTCATTTTTGAACCTGCCGAGGAAACAATGCCGGGCGGTGCTAAGGATGTGATCGAACAGGGTGGGCTCGATGGGGTGGAGCGAATCTTTAGCCTGCACTGTGATCCCAAAATTGATGTGGGCACCATCGGGGTTCGTGATGGCGCCATTACGTCGGCGGCTGATGCGATCGAAATTCATGTGCTCGGCCCCGGTGGGCACACGGCCCGACCGCACCTCACCGTAGACCTGCTCAGCGTTGTGGGTCGGGTGCTGACGCTACTTCCCGAAGCTGTGGTTCATCGGGTGGGCACCACCGAGGCATTCAGTGTTGTTTTTGGCACCGTTCAAAGTGGTCATGCTGCCAACGTCATCCCAGCGCGGGCTGTCTTGCGGGGTTCAGTGCGCACCACCGACCTTGATGCCTGGGATCACGCGGAGAAGGCCGTGACCGATGCTTTGGGTGATGTGCTGGCAGACACCGGAGCGCACTGGGAGTTGCATTACACCCGAGGGGTGCCACCGGTGGTCAATGAGGAACTCGCCACCGGCATGATGCGCAACGCGGCAGCAGCAGTGGTGGGTTCTGCTCACGTCGTGGAAACCCCTCGTTCCATGGGCGGAGATACTTTCGCTTGGTTCGCCCAGGAGGTGCCGGCCGCTTTCGCCCGCCTCGGTACCCACGGGCCAAAGATGGCCCTCCTCGACCTACACGCATCAACCTTTGACGTGGATGAACGGGCAATCGGCATTGGCGTTCGCACGCTGGTGGGCGCGGTTGTGATGGATGCGCCAAACTAGAACCATGGCATCCATGCTCGGCGTCCTATCCCCGGACCGATTCGTCGATTCCGCCGCAAACATGGTGGCCACCGGTTTTCGGCGCATGGTCTCCGGCGATCCCGATGGCCAACCTGACTGGGTAACCCAACTTGAGCACGGTGCCGACGCCGGCTACTTCGGCGCCGGTTCTGCTACCTGGGCGGTGCACGGTGCACTTCCTACCCTCGTGGGTGGTGTGCGGGCGCTGCTGATGCAGGCCCTGCACCCCGCGGCTCTGGCCGGAGTTCAACAGCATTCTCGCTACGAAGCTGACGCCCTCGGCCGTCTCTCCGGCACGACGCAGTGGCTCACGGTCGTTACCTTCGGCGATAAAGCTCAGGCAGACCGTGAATGCGCTCGCGTGCGCGGCCTGCATCGCAAGGTTAAGGGCACCTACCCGGGCATTGATGGGCAACCCCTGCCCTACAGCGCCAACGACTCTGACCTCCTTCGGTGGGTTCACGTTGCTTTCACCGACTCTTTCTTGGCGACCCATTTGGTGTGGGGTGGTGAGATTCCTGGCGGACCAGATGCCTACGTGCGTGAATGGGCCAAGGCCGGTGAACTTGTTGGTGTCACCGACCCGCCGCGCAGCGTTGCGCAATTGCGTGAACAACTGCGCGGTTTCGATCCGATCCTGCGCTCGGATGAGGCCAGCAAGCGCACGGTGAAGTTCATTCGCCAGCCGCCACTTCCGATTCCGGCGCGTCCGCCCTACGCCCTGCTTTTCGCGGGTGCGGCAGCCACGCTGCCGGCGGACTACCGCAAGATTCTCGGTCTAAATGGTGCGCCATTACCGGTCATGAAGCCCGTGGTGAGCGCAATGTTGGCTAGCCTCGGTGCGGTCCTGGGTCGCCAGTCGCCATCTCAGCGCAATGCGCGGCGTCGCCTGTCCACGCTGTCTGCGGATTAACCAAAACGTCCGGAAACGTAATCCTCGGTTTGCTGATTCTGCGGCTTGGTAAAGATTTCAGAGGTAGGCCCGGTTTCGATCATGATTCCAGGTTGGCCGACGGCGGAGATGTTGAAAAACGCGGTGTTGTCTGACACCCGACCAGCCTGCTGCATGTTGTGGGTCACGATGATGATGGTGTAGCGATCTTTGAGTTCACGAATCAGGTCTTCAATGGCCAGGGTGGAGATGGGATCGAGCGCAGAGCATGGCTCATCCATGAGGAGCACCTGTGGCTGCACGGCGATGGCGCGTGCAATGCATAGCCTTTGTTGTTGACCGCCAGATAAACTCGCACCCGGGCGCTTGAGGCGATCTTTAACCTCAGCCCACAGGTTCGCGCCGCGTAAGGAAGATTCAACGATGTCGTCCATTGACTCCTTGCGGCTCTTGTCCTTCTCCAGTTTCAAGCCGGCGATGACATTTTCATAGATCGACATCGTGGGGAAAGGATTGGGTCGTTGAAACACCATGCCGATGGTGCGACGAACAAGAACCGGATCCACATTTGGGCCGTAGATGTCCTCACCATCTAGCAGGATCTGACCTTTGGTGATGGCCCCGGGAATTACCTCGTGCATCCGGTTGATGCTGCGCAGCAACGTTGACTTGCCACACCCGGACGGGCCAATGAAAGCCATCACGGAATTAGCCTTGATTGTGAGATTGACCCCTTCCACGGCCAGGAAGTCCCCGTAGTAGACGTTCAGGTCGCGAATATCGATCTGCTTACTCACTTTTCACTCCTAGTTGCTGGCATTACGAGGTTTTTGGGGCGAAGTAGCGGGAAATGAGCCGAGCACCGGCATAGAGCACCAGTACGAAAAGAATGAGGGCAAGCGCGCCACCCCAGGCTCGGTCAACCGCAGCGTTGGTTCCGCGACTGATCTGATCCCAGATAAAAGTGGGCAGTGATGCCTGGGAGCCGCTAATCGGATTGAAGTTCGTGCTCTGGGCTAGGAACGTGGTGAGTAGTAGCGGTGCGGTTTCACCGGCAACTCGCGCTACCGAGAGCATAACGCCGGTGATGATGCCCGAGATTGCGGTGGGAATTACGATGCGTAGCACCACCTTCCACTTGGGAACGCCGAGAGCGAGCGCGCCTTCACGGAGTTCATTGGGCACGATGCGCAGCATTTCTTCGGTAGCGCGAATAATCACCGGGAGCATCAAGATGGCCAGGGCGAAAGCGGCCGCCAAACCGGACTGCTCCATCACACCGGTCAAAATGAGTGCGGTAAAAATGAACAGGCCGGACACAATCGATGGAATGCCGGTCATGACGTCGACGAAGAAGCTGATGAAGTAGGCGAGTTTTCCCCTACCAAATTCCACCAGATAGATGGCGGCTAGCACACCGATAGGGACGGCGATCAGCGCTGCGATTCCGACCTGAATGAGTGTGCCGATGAACGCATGGAAGAGACCACCGCCAGCATCACGCGGGTTGATGTTACGCATTGTGCCGGTGAGGAACTCCGGGCTCATCACCGACAGCCCTTTGATGGTCACCGTAATCAAGATCCACAGCAGTGGCGCTAGAGCGAGAACGAAGGTGGTGTAAACGAGAGTGGTCGCAAGGCGATCCACCGCATGACGTCGCCCTTCAACGATGCCAGAAGCCGTTGTCTGGCCGATGAGAAATACCAGCGCTGCCACGATTCCAGGTGCGAGGCCCATGGCGGTGATGCCGCTGAGTTGTACGAGCAATCCCACGCCAACGGAAGCGGCAGCCAGAGCCCACGGCGCCCACCGCGGCAATCGTCGCCCGGTCAGGTGTACAGAACCAGTTGCGCGTTCCGCGCTAGCGATAGCCATCAGTTGGCTCCGGAGAAATCTTTGCGCCGTGAGATGACCCAGCGTGCAGTCATATTGACGATAAGGGTGATGAAGAACAGGACCAATCCAGAAGCGATCAGGGCAGATCGACCCACGTCGCCCGCCTCACCCCATTTCAACGCAATATTGGCGGCAAAGGAGTTACCACCCGGTGCGGTGATCTGCCAGTTAATTTCGAAGACGGCAGAAAGCACGAGGGCCACGGCGATAGTTTCACCGAGAGCACGTCCTAGGCCGAGCATTGCGGCTGAGATCATGCCGGGTCGCGAAAACGGGAATACCGCCATCCGGATCATTTCCCAGCGTGTTGCACCCAGTGCCAGCGCCGCTTCTACGTGCATGCGCGGCACCTGCAGAAACACTTCGCGTGAGATAGCCGACACCGTGGGCAAGATCATGATGGCGAGCACGAGTCCGGCCATGAGGATGGACTTGGTCCAAATCTCTGGATCATTGGCGAAAAGTGGAATCCAGCCGAGGTATTGGCTCAACCATTCAGCTGCCGGCACCACGTAGGGCATGAAGTAGTACAGGCCCCAGAGCCCGAAAATAATGGAGGGCACCGCCGCCAACAGGTCGACCAGGAAGCCCAGAATCGACGCGACCCGCGCAGGTGCGTAGAAGGCAATGAAGAGCGCAATCCCATAACCAATCGGCACGGCAAGGAGCATGGCGATGATGGAGGTGACGATGGTGCCGAAAAAGAGCACCGCGAAGCCAAAGACGGGTGGGTCGGCGTCGGGCAGCCAGCTTTGTTCGGTGAGTGGATTGGCCGTGTTTTCGGTGAAAGCTGGAATGGACTGCCAAATCAGGAAAACTGCGATTCCCGCCATGAGAACGAGTACGAAAATACCCGAGCCGGTAGAGAGACCAAGAAAGGTCCGGTCACCGCGGCGAACAGAGGAGCCGGCTATGCCGTCAGGATCCAGGGGTTGTTCTTGGGTGGGCGGCTGGGTGATCGTGGCCATGTCGTCCTTGATGATCGGGGGCAAATGGTGTGAGTTGGGCGGCTAATGGCCGAGCGGGCTGGCAGCAAGACTAGCGTCCAATGCTGGCCAGCCCGCCCGGTTTCGATGTACTTCGGTTAAGCGGGTGCGACAGTCAAACTACGATGTTGCCAGGCTCGCCACGGAGGCGCGTACCTTCGTGAGGAGATCCCCACTGATGGGCACGTAGCCCTCCGCCGAGAGCAATCCCTGACCAGCATCTGAAGCAGCGAAGGTCAAAAAGCTGCTCACGAGTGCGGGATTTTGATCCGCTGGCAGTCCTGCTTGGCAAGCGGTTTCGTAGGTGACCAGAACGATTGGGTAAGCATCCGGTGCGGACACCGAGTAGTCCAGTTGCAAAGCGAGGTCATCACCGGTGCCCACCTGAGTAGCCAGGGTGATGGCATTGGATGCATTCTGACTCGTCGGGGCCACGGGGCCAGCGCCGTTGTCAATGAGGGCGCCTTTTGCGTTCTGAGCTTCCAGGATGAAAGAAAGTTCTACATAGCCCATGGAGTTCGGGGTCTGCTCCACTGATGCGGCTACCTGATCTGAGCCTTTTGCTCCTTGGCCGCCGGGGGCGATCCAGTCCTTGCCGCCGTCAAAGGTCCACACGTCCGGGGCGGTAGCGGCGAGGAATGCGGAGAAGTTATCAGTGGTACCAGAAGAATCTGAGCGGTGGAAGCGAGCGATGGTCGCATCGGGGAGGTTTGCTCCGGAGTTGAGCGCCGCGATAGCCGGGTCGTTCCATTTGGTGATGTTGTTGGCGAAGATGCCAGCGAGCACCGTTGGTGTGAGGGTGAGTGAATCCAGGCCCTCCACGTTGTAAGCGATAGCGATGGCTCCGCCCAACATGGGGATGTTGATGGCAGCGCCCACCTCACAGCGAGCATTGGCGGCAACCAGATCCTCGTCGGTGACCGCTGAGTCCGTTCCCGCAAAAGAGGTTTGCCCGGCAATGAACTGCTCGACACCGGCACCAGAACCCACGGGCTGGTAGTCGATCGTGGCATCGGGGCAGGCGATCTGATAATCGGTGATCCACACCGACATAGCATTCGCTTGAGCGCTGGAACCGGCGGTCTTGATGGAGCCGGTAGCGCAGTCACTCACTGGAGCATCGGTGGGAGCGGTGGTGTCGCCACCATCGGAAGAACCGCCACAGGCGGCAAGCAGTAGTGCGCTGGTGAGCGCGGTGGCCGCAAAAGCGGCGTTTCGGGTGAATTTCACCCTGAACCTCCTCATAGTTGGGGTAGAACGAGTTGAACTTAGGGAGCCTGGGTGAAGCCTGGGACCGCCCAGGGTGGACGGGTGATGAACACGGCACCAACTCTGATGAACGCACCTCGAATGCTTGCTGTAGTGCACTACTCCGCTTGCATTTGCAAGCGCATGGGTGCATCATTGAGACATGGCCGGAATTGATGTGGGCGACATTGGCGGGTTCATCCGTCAGCAACGTGATTCAGCGTCCATGTCCATTCGGCAATTGGCTCAGGCCTCGGGGGTGTCCAACCCCTATCTCAGTCAGATCGAGCGTGGACTGCGCCGACCCAGTGCCGAAATGCTCGCTCGCATTGCAGGTGCACTTCGCCTCAGCGCGGAGACCCTGTACGTGCAGGCAGGCATTTTGGCTGAACCCGAGGGAGATTCCAGCGTCGCCACAGCGCTCGCTCGCGATCTGTCCCTCACCGACACCCAGCGGCGAACCCTGCTGGACATCTACGCCGCTTTTCAAGCCGAGAACCGGTTGCGCGAAGAGGCGACCACCACGAAAGGGAGCACATCATGACCGACACCACGACACCCACGACCAAGGCTGCCACCGCCAAGAAGGCCACGACCAAGGCTGCCACCGCCAAGAAGGCCACCGCGAAGAAGGCCACGACCAAGGCTGCCACCGCCAAGAAGGCCACCGCCAAGAAGGCCACCGCGAAGAAGACGGTCCCGGCGACCAAGGCCGGTTACACCCTGCCGGGCTTCGCGCTTCCTGGCCTTGGGGTGAGTTTTCCTGAGGTGACCCTCCCCGCGGTTGATCTACCGACCTTTGAGCTGCCCAAGTTCGATCTGCCTAAGATTGATCTCAGTGCCCTAGACACCACCGCGGTAGCCAAGTTGCGCGATCGTGCGAACGACGCGGTTCATCAGGCACGGAGCACCGCCGATAGTGCGCGTAGTGCCGCCGAACACACCGTCGTGCTCGTGCGTGAAGCCGTAGGTATTTAACGCCCAGCAAACCGTGGGTTCTATCCGAGCACACGGTCACCAGCGCCCCATGGTCCACAGGCCGTGGGGCGCTTTGGTTGATGACCCCGTACTGTGGAAGGCATGTTTGATGCGGTACAAAATTTGGTGATTCTCGCCCTCTGGGTGCTCTTCGGTGCGGTCAAGATCTGGGCCTTCGTCGATTGCCTTCGGCGTCCCACCCAGGCGTTCACCGCTGTGGGTCGTCTCACCAAACCTGTCTGGTTGCTCATCACCGGAGCCGCTGCTCTCACCGGCCTGCTGCCCGGGCTCACCGTCGGCTTGCTCGGTATTGCTGGATTGGTGGGTGCCATGGTCTACCTGTTTGGCATTCGCCCCCGCATTATCGAAATCACCGGCGGCGGCTACCGCTAGGCAGCAGCGCCAATCTCGACGCTTAACGCCCCTGCGCAGCCACCGCTGCCGCCGCGCTTGCCGCCCCAGCCGGGTCAAGGTACTCGCCACCGGCGACAAGAGGCTTGAGGTTGTCATCTAGGTGGTACACGAGCGGAATACCCGTGGGAATATTGAGTCCCGCAATGTCTTCATCGCTGATTCCATCCAGGTGTTTCACTAGGGCGCGTAATGAGTTGCCGTGTGCCACAACCAGTACGGTCTTGCCGGCCCTTAACTGTTCACCCACGATGACGTCATCCCAGTACGGCAGGATGCGCTTCACTACATCGGCAAGACATTCTGTGTTCGGCCGCACCTCCGGTGGCAACATCGCATACCGGGGGTCCTCGGTTTGGGCAAACTCACTGCCCGGATCAATGGGTGGCGGTGGCGTGTTGTAGGAGCGCCGCCACATCATGAACTTCTCTTCACCGTATTCGGCGAGAGTTTCCTTCTTGTTTTTCCCCTGGAGCGCACCGTAGTGCCGCTCATTAAGTCGCCAGTTGCGCTGCACCGGAAGCCAACTCAGGTCGGCGGCATCCAGGGCCAAATTCGCCGTGGTAATGGCTCGTTTCAGAAGCGAGGTGAGTACCACATCGGGAATAACACCGGCAGCACGCAGCAGTTCACCACCGCGCTTGGCCTCAGCCCGACCCCTTTCGGTTAATCCGACGTCAACCCAGCCGGTGAACAAATTGAGCGCGTTCCATTCGCTCTCACCGTGACGTAGCAGGATCAACGTGTAGGGCGCGTTCGTCATGGGAGCATCATGCCTGTTCGTCGATGAGATGGCGAAATGCTTCAAGATTCGTGGTGGGCTCGCCGTTGCTTACTCGCCAGTGCCATTCGCGCCTGATCGAGGAGGCAAAGCCAAGCTCGAGCAAAGTGTTGAATGACCCATCGGAATATTCCAGGACACATCCCATAATGCGGTCGAGTTCATCTGCGCTCACTCCGCCTAGCGGTACCCGTCCGGTGAGATAGATATCGCCGAGATGGTCGATAGCGAACGCCACGGCGTAGGTACGCCGGTTGCGTTCCAGTATCCAGCGGTAAACGCCCACCAGGTTCTCTTCCGGATGTCTTGCCACGAATGCATTGATACTGAGCGCGTGATCGCCCACTACGAGCGAGACCGTGGTGAGCAGCTTGTGTTCTCCCGGCAGGGTAACGACGAAGGTCCCCTCGGTGGAGATCTCGTGTGGCAGTTGCGTTTCGGCCAGGTAGTCAGTGATCGAGGCTATTGCCGCCTCAGTGGCCGGATTCATGACGATGATGCTGCCTTACTCCAGGCCTGCGGGCGACTCAACGCGGTGTCGTAGGAACCCAGCAGACCGGCGGCTGTGGTTGACCAGCTGAACTTCTCCGCGTGGGTACGTGCATGTGCTGCCAAGTTCGCTAGACGGTCGGGTGTGGCCAGGAGGTCAGAAATTACTCGAGCCCAGGTTCGGGGATCGTGGTCGGATACGAGCAGGCCGCTGCGACCGTCGGCAACTGCGGTGCGCAACCCGCCCACGTCAGCGGCAACAACCGGCGTCCCACATGCTTGGGATTCCACCGCAACCAGTCCGAAGGACTCCGAATAGGACGGCACCACCGTTAAGTCTGCAGCCCGATACCACGCCGCGAGTCGTTCGCGAGGTGCTGGCGGCTCGAAGCGCACGCGATCGGCGATGCCGAGGTCTGCTGCAAGTTCTTGCAGGGCGGTGGGGTGTTCGAGACCGGAGCCGGACGGCCCACCGTTGATTGCTACGACGAGTGACAGGGCGGGGTCCTCGGCCAGCATGTGCGCGGCGGCTCGCACAAGAACATCAGGGGCCTTCAGTGGTTGTAGGCGACCGACGAAGAGCAGACAGCGCTCGTGGTCAGCCAGACCCACCTCACAACGTGCTGCGGCGCGGTCACCTGGGGAGAAGACGTCGAGGTCAACCCCGGGGTGAACAACATCGATAGCTTCGGGGGCCGCGCTATAGAGCAGACTGAGATCGGCTGCTTCGTCCAAGGTGTTAGCGATGAGTCGAGTTGAGGCAGCCACCACCTGCTCCTCGCCAATCACGCGCACGTGGGGTTCGGGACGATCACCTTCGGCGAGTCCGGCATTTTTCACCTTTGCCATCGTGTGCATGGAGTGCACCAGGGGCACGTTCCAGCGCTGAGAAGCGAGCCAGCCCACATGCCCAGAGAGCCAGTAGTGGCTGTGTACCAGGTCAAACCAGCCCTCGGGTAGTCGCGATTCAAAGCCGAGAAGTTCAGCACTCAGGGCACACAATTGGGCGGGTAGATCTTCTTTGCGTAGGCCTTCAAAGGGTCCGGCACGCAGGTGGCGAACAGATACGCCGGGTTCGATTTCTACCGTGGGGGGGAGATCAGAGGAGTCAGCGCGAGTGAAAATTTCCACTTCGACGCCGGCAGCAGCGAGGCGACGAGCGGATTCGATCACGTACACGTTCATGCCGCCGGCATCGCCAGTGCCCGGTTGGGCGAGTGGAGACGTATGTACTGACAGCACAGCTACGCGGCGGGGTGTACCGCGTACGCGCCGAATAGCCATCGGGTGAGCCTCTCCGTTGATGAACGGCCCCTATTCTGACGCATCGGGTCGAATCTGGCACACGGGCACGTCGGGATCGCCTAGGCGGTCACCGTTCAGCGAGGCTGACTTCCACGTAGGGCTCTCCGGTGACGATATTCACGACTCTTCGGGTCACGGAGACGGCATGGTCTGCGAATCGTTCGTAATAGCGTGAGAGCAGGGTCACATCAATGGCTGACTCGATGCCGTGCTTCCACGAGGGAGACAGGACGACGGTGAAGAGTTCTCGATGCAGGCGATCCATCTCCTCGTCATGGCGGGCGATGTCAGCGGCCAAGCCGACGTCCTTGCTCGCGATGACCGCTCCAGTTTTGGACACGATTGCCTCAGCAATGCCACCCATTTCGGCAAACACCGAGCGAACTTCGGTGGGAATAGCCACGCTGGGGTAGCGCATGCGGGCCTGCTTGGCCACATGCTCGGCTAGGTCACCCATGCGCTCCAGGGAAGCAGAGATGCGCAAGGCGCCGATCACAATGCGCAGATCGGTGGCCACCGGGGCCTGCAGTGCAATCACATCGGAGCACTTTTGCTCGACATCTGCACTCACCTGGTCCACATCGGCATCAGCGGCAATCACAGACTCGGCCAGGCGCAGGTCGGCATCCATGAGTGACTGTGTCGCGAGGTTCATCGCTGAACCGACCAGGCGAGTGAGGCGGACGAGGTCGTCACTGATGGTGTCGAGTTGCTCGTAGTAGTCCTGGCGCATTGGTATCCCTTCCACGCGCACATCGTGATGGAGCATCATGAATGAAAGATGACCGGATGGTTAACTGCGCACTATTCCGTATGAATGTTGGAATAACCCGTTTACCGCTCCCCCTAAGGGTGTCACGGCACCCGGTGGTATCACACTACCCTTTCCCCATGGCTAGTCGTTTGCGTCGTTTTGGGCGAGAGTTGCCCGAGGAGGTAGTGGGTGTGGTGCGCGCACCCGCTGTTCCGGATGTGCTGATTAATGCGCTCTCCGCGATGCCAGGCGCTGCTCTTCTTGCTGGCGTCCACGGGCAGGTGCTGCACGCAACTCCTCGCGCTCGAGCTTTAGGACTTATTCGCGGCGAGCATCTTGTTGCTGGTGTTACCCGCGACCTCGTCGAGGAGGTCGCTGCTGACCAAAGGCCACGCGAACGACATCTTCGCGTGCGTCGACCACCGCTAGGGCGTGGACTGCTCGACCTCCATGTTCAAGTCACGCCGATAGCGCCAGACATGATGTTGATCGTGATGACGGATCTTTCCGATGAGCGCAGGGTTGATGCGGTGCGACGTGATTTCGTCGCCAATGTCAGTCACGAACTTAAAACCCCGGTGGGTGCGCTCTCGCTGCTTTCCGAAGCGGTGGTCAGTGCTGCTGACGACGCTGAAGCGGTGCGGCGCTTCGCTGAACGCATCCAGCTCGAATCGGTGCGATTGGGAAATCTCATCAACGACATCATTGATTTATCGCGGCTGGAAAGTGGCGACATAATCGAGCGATCGGTGGAGTGTGATGTGAGTGCGGTTATTCGTGAGGCATCGGAAGAATTCGCCACTATTGCTCAGGCCCGTGACATAGAGATAGTGCAGAGCACGATCCCTGATGCGCTCGTGCTGGGGGACAGATCGCAGTTGCTGATGGCCGTGCGCAACCTCATGGCTAACGCACTTTCTTACTCCGCTTCCGGCACTCGCATTTCCGTTACGGTGCGACAAGTCGAAGATGTGATTGAAATTGATGTCAAGGATCAAGGAATCGGGATTCCCGCCCACGATCTCGATCGTATTTTTGAACGTTTTTACCGCGTGGATCCGGCACGTTCACGAAACACCGGCGGTACCGGTCTGGGTCTAGCCATCGTTAAGCACGTGTGTCGGATACATGGCGGTGAATGCCTGGTGTGGTCTGAACTGGGGATCGGATCAACCTTCACATTGCGCTTCCCGCAGGCGGGCGCTATCAGCGAATTCTGGCTCGATGAAGAATCAATGATGCACGACGTAAGTGAGCGGAGAGTCGAGCCATCATGACGCGCATACTGGTGATTGAAGATGAGGAATCATTTTCGGAGGCACTGTCATTTATGTTGCGCCGCGAAGGATACGAGGTTGGCGTTGCGCCTGATGGTGCTGCTGGAATCGAAGAGTTTGATCGGCACGGCGCCGACCTGGTTTTGCTTGATCTAATGCTGCCCGGGGTCCCAGGAACCGAGGTGTGTCGCACCCTGCGCCAGCGTTCAACGGTACCGATCATCATGGTGACGGCCAAGGACAGCGAGGTGGACAAGGTGGTCGGGCTAGAACTTGGCGCCGACGACTACGTCACGAAGCCATTTTCATCGCGCGAATTGGTGGCACGCATCCGAGCAGTATTACGGCGAAGAGCCGAACCAGAAGTGCTCATGTCGACCGTGGTGGAGGCAGGACCCGTTCGGTTAGATACTGACCGCCATGTGGTGACTGTTCAGGGAGCGGTGGTGCCGATGCCGTTGAAGGAATTTGACCTACTGGAATTTCTCATTCGAAACGCTGGCCGAGTGCTCACTCGTGGGCAGATCATCGATCGAGTGTGGGGAGCCGACTATGTGGGCGACACGAAAACCCTGGACGTTCATATTAAGCGGTTACGCGCCAAACTCGAAGACGATCCAGCTCACCCGACACTGATCACCACGGTGCGTGGCCTGGGTTACAAGTTTCAGACGTAGTCGAAAAAACTACCGACTTAAACCGGGCTGGCGGGTTCGACGGTGATCCCGTCGTAAATGCCCGTGGGTGGCACCGTGAGCACCTCGAGTTCAGCAAGACCGGCGTCATCAAAAAACACCTGGACGGGCACAAATCCGCTCGCTGGGATCTCCACCGTGTACACGTTCACCCAGCGGGTAGCCCCTAGGTCGTCGGTGCCGTAGCCGAAGGGGATGGCGGCTCCGGGTTCGACGACGACCGGACCGACAGAGGCTGTTCCGTCGGTGAAGACAGCCGGCACACCATTGACCTGAACACCGGCCACGGCGTCGGCTGCATCGCCGATATTGACAACGGTCATGATGAGGGTTGCGGAGGAGCCATCGTCGCCCCGAACGAGCGTGGCGTTTTCTACCTTCATGGCACCCACCTGGGCCTGCACCCCGTTGCCGGTGGATTGGGTGCTTTGCAGGTTCGTGGTCGCACCGAATCCGTTGTAGCAACCGCTGAGAGCAAAAACCGCGCCGATAACGATCGTGGCGGCGCCGATTCTGGTTCTGAACTGTGTGCGGTTCACTCTTCACTCCTGCGTCTGCGGGTTTTCTTCAGCCTAGCGGAGGCCCATCGGCAAGGAAGGCCCCGAGTCCCGTCGATAGCCCGTGCTAACCTAGGGGTCCTGGAAAGGGGAATTTCTCTATGACTTTTAAGGTTGGCGACACGGTCGTCTACCCCCACCACGGGGCGGCTCTCATCGAAGATGTCGAGGTGCGGGTGATCAAGGGCGAGGAGCGCGAGTATCTCGTTTTGCGCGTAGCCCAAGGCGATCTCACCGTTCGGGTCCCAGCCGATAACGTCGACCTCGTGGGGGTCCGCGATGTTGTCAACGCCGAGGGCCTAGACCGGGTTTTTGAGGTCCTGCGTCAGCCCTACACCGAGGAGCCCACCAACTGGTCGCGACGCTACAAGGCCAATCTAGAAAAACTGGCCTCCGGCGATGTCATCAAGGTGGCCGAAGTGGTGCGTGATTTGTGGCGTCGCGAACGCGAACGCGGGCTCTCTGCCGGCGAAAAGCGGATGTTGGCCAAGGCACGCCAGATTTTGGTGAGTGAATTGGCCCTGGCCGAGAAGACCAACGAGGACAAGGCAGAGGCCATCCTCGACGAGGTCCTCGCTTCCTAGAGGTGACCAACACCACGCGCACCGCGGTGTGCGTACCCGCAGCCGGTCGAGGTGAGCGGCTGGGTCCAGGTGGCCCCAAGGCTCTTCGTGACCTCGGTGGTACTCCCATTTTGGTGCACTCGGTGCGCGCCATGTCGCGTGCACGAGGGGTTGATCTCGTGGTGGTTGCCGCCCCGGCGGATCAGGTAGATCAGGTGCGCGCTTTGTTGGCGGGCACGGTCGAGGACGCCGCAGTCACCGTGGTGTCCGGTGGTGACACCCGCCAAGAATCTGTCGCTCGATCACTGCTGGCCCTACCGGCCGATGTTGACATCGTGCTCGTTCACGATGCCGCTCGACCGCTCGTTCCCGTCGAAGTAATCGAGCGGGTTATTCACGCGGTCCGCGGTGGTCATCGTGCGGTCGTACCAGTTGTCGCCGTGGTGGACACTGTGAAGCAGGTTGATGCTGAAGGTGTGGTCATTGCCACCCCCGATCGAGTTCAGTTACGGGCGGTTCAAACCCCGCAGGGGTTCGACCGCGAGACCCTGCAGCAGGCCCATGCCACGGCGGAGGTCGACGACGTAAGTGACGATGCAGGCTTGGTGGAACGTCTCGGTATTGACGTGTGGACCGTGCCCGGACACGAAGAAGGTTTCAAGATCACCCGGCCGCTGGACCTCGTGTTAGCTGAAGCAATACTTTCTCGACGACGGGCTCGCGGTGTCATTACCTAATTTTCGCACCGGCATCGGCGTCGATGTGCATCCCTTTTCCACCGACTCTGCGCGTCCTCTGTGGATTGCGGGGTTGTGCTGGGAAGACCAGGGTCCAGGGCTGACCGGGCATTCCGATGGTGATGTCGCTGCCCATGCCGGCTGCGATGCGCTCCTATCGGCGGCCGGACTCGGCGATCTCGGCGCGATTTTCGGCACCGACCAACCACGGTGGGCCGGCGCATCGGGGCAGGTGCTCCTGACCGAGGTGGCCGCCCGC
>Ga0075118_10000398_pt1 | contig 41934 bp, 37 predicted proteins | sample AntAceMetag02UKE_FD_69794 | JGI IMG/M metagenome (GOLD analysis project Ga0075118, IMG submission 69794) | Saline lake microbial communities from Ace Lake, Antarctica - Antarctic Ace Lake Metagenome 02UKE | ecosystem: Environmental > Aquatic > Non-marine Saline and Alkaline > Saline | place...
CACTAATCTAGTGGATCAAACTTGCCGTTTTTTTTATTCCTTAAAATTTATTTTGGACAGATGTGATAAATTATATAAGTTTGTCTACTTTAAATCGGTACTAAAAGGGGGAAGCCTACAGTATGCGTTTCTTATTTTTTAAACCTTTAAAGAAAGTAGGTGTAAGACCGGTGCTTTTTTTGAATTGAGTTGACATATGTGCCACGCTGCTGTAATTCAATTTATAAGATATTTCGGTAAGACTTAATTCATCATACATAATTAATTCTTTTATCTTTTCAATTTTATTGAGAATAATAAAATGCTCAATTGTCATACCCTTAATTTTAGAGAATAAGGTAGACAATGAATGATAATCTTGCTTTAATTGATTGGTTAAAAATTCTGAAAAATTTATGGCAGGTACTTCTTCAGATTTATGAATCATTTTAACAATAATTGTAACTATTTTCTCGACCAATATCGCCTTCTTATCGTGCATTAATTCAAGGCCATATTTTTTTATCACCTTTTTTAAGAGTGTTTTTTCCTTTTTGGTAATTGGTTTTACCAGATGTACTTCTCCTAATTCAAGGCTAGTATAGAGTAGACCCATTTTATTAAGTTCGGCTGCAACCATCATTTTGCAGCAAAGGCATACCATGTTTTGAATATAAATTTTCATTCTACAATACCATTTTTATAGCTTGCCTTGGTTAAATAGGACTGAACACTGTAGGTTAAATGTTTTATACAATTGTACGTATTCAATATAGCCAGCTGATATTTCGAATATACGGGTACCTTAATTTCTTTTGGTAAATCAATAGTTAAACTTTGACAACGATTGTGTTTGGTGTTATTCTTAGACTGCAAATCAGTCCAACTTTCAATAGCCGCTTTGCGGTTATTGAAAACAAGCATAACATGGTTGAACTCCATAATCCCTAAATTTAAAATACCAAACCTACCTTCGCATCCAATTTTAAATAGCTATTAAATGACATTTAAAGATTTAGGCTTAGCTCCATATGTATTAGACTCCATTGCCAAGCAGGAGTATATAAAGCCAACTCCAATTCAGGAGAAGGCCATACCTGTTGTTTTGCAAGGGAAAGACCTATTGGGAATAGCACCCACTGGTTCTGGAAAAACTGCTGCTTATGCACTACCAATCATTCAAAACTTAGAGGGCAAAACCACAACCAAGAATAGACATATAAATGTATTGGTACTGGTTCCCACAAGGGAATTGGCGGTTCAAGTGGAAGAGGTATTTACTTCCTTTTCGCATGACTTACCCTTTCGGTTTAAATCGATGGCTGTTCACGGTGGTGTTTCTATAAATCCGCAAATGATGAATATGCAGCACCTAAATGTATTGGTTGCTACTCCTGGGCGTTTATTAGAGCTCAAGGAATCAAATGCAATGCATTTTGAAGATCTAAGCACCCTGGTGCTAGATGAAGCTGATAAGATGCTGAATATGGGATTTAAAAAGGAAATGGATGAAATCTTCGCCCTCTTACCAGCCAAACGTCAGAACCTATTGTTCTCAGCAACCTTAAGTCCAGAAGTAGAAGCGATAGAACGTCTTTTATTGAAAGACACAAGCGTAGTAAAGGTAGAAGCGGAAAAAGTTGATATCGATTTAATAAAGCAAGTGGGGTATTTTGTTTCTCCAGAAAAGAAAGGTCCGCTATTGCGTCATTTAATCAAAAGCAATGACTGGAAACAAGTATTGGTATTTACCTCTTCAGTTTATCAAGCCGATTTAGTGGCGGATAAATTACGAAAGAATGGGGTAGATGCTTGGGCTATACATAGCAAGAAAAGCCAGGGGAATCGACGAGACTCGCTGAGCAAGTTTATTAATGGAAAATTACGGGTATTGGTCTCTACGGATTTACTTGCCAGAGGTATTGACATTGCCTTTTTGCCTCATGTCATTAATTATGAATTACCTAGATCTCCTAAAGATTTCGTTCATCGCATTGGAAGAACGGGTAGGGCAGAGAACCCAGGAGATGCCATCACCTTTGTTACTGAAGAAGATAAACATCACTTTGGTGTAATTCAAAAGAAAATGAAACGTGTGGTGGATATGGTTGATTCGGAGAGTTTAGAATTTTAGTGATTGGGTTTATTCAAAACTAATTGCATAAAAGGATACCCTCTGACTGCAAAGCAGTCTTACTTTCAATAGCTACTAAACAATTGAAAGCCAAGTACAACGTACTTGAACCCATTCTTCTAAAACACAATTTTAATATAATTATTTAACTTTTTTTACGCTAGATGTTTAAAGAGACCTTTCACCTCTTAGTGAATGAATTGATTTAGCCTTTAAGAATAGATCTTTTTATAACGTAGATGCAGCATACTCCACAGTGAGTCGCTTACCGAATATGAATTTCTTTTTTGTAGAAATTAAAATCTTTTCTCTACTTGTACTTGTTACACGATCTGCAATAAGCGTAGTAATTAAATAGTAGAAATCTTTAGTTTTATGTTTTTCAACTTTCCAAGTTGCTTTTTCAATTTTCAATAAATCAACAACACTTTTTTCATACTGTATTGTTCCGTTTGCATGCAGAGTCATTTTTTTTTGCTTTGCCATCTAGGTACCCATATAGATATCGAGTTGAAGCATCACTTTCACCTGCCATAGCTTTAGTAAATAGCCAGGTTCCAACGAGTAGATTGTATTGCTCCTGTAATACAATTAATGGTTGGGTTTCTACTTTAGTGGGAACTACTTCTGTTTTAGTTTCTTCTTTTTCAGTATTAAACTGTACTTCCTCTTCTACAGAAGATATCCCTTCTTCCTCTAGTGTGTCCTCAGCTTCATCCGATACTAATGGAGCTGTGTTCACTTCTTTCAATGACTTAATGTCTTTTTCACCTTCATTAGAAGAAACACAGGATACAATTAGAATTGGGCAAATTAGGGCCAACAGAACATTATACGATTTTTTCATAGTGTACTATCTATTTAAAAGACGAATTTACTAATTTATTTTTAGGGTACTAGTGCTAATAGTATTTTGTTCACATTATACGGATAAAAGAAAGGCAAAGAACAAAAGATGAAGGCAAATTAATCCCTAACTCTAAAATGCCAAAAAATTATTCCTTGTAAATCATTTTCGCAAAGGCTTCGCTTCTCAAAACATAAAAGCCTTTCGGTAATTTTGAAGTGTTTAAGTAAGTCTTGTTTCCTTCTAATTGCACCTTTATTTGATCACTAAAACTTTGACCCAAGAGATTATAAATATGTATTTTAGATTTAGGGATTGAAACACCGTCTAGGGTAATTCTATCGCTGAAAGGGTTTGGGTAAGCCATCAGCTTATTGATTTCTATAGTGGCATTAGAATTCGTGGTGTTAAACTCATAAGCACCTGCATCAATAGTAGAACTGTTCGTTCGTACTTCTGAACTTGTGAGGTGTGCATAGGATGAAATTGGTGTTAATGAATATCCTCTCAAGGCAGTTACTACAGCCCCAGAATCGATGGCTGGAGAGTTTTTTTGTAGATGATAATCGTAAGAAACCTCATTCACGAATTTCATATCTGTGAAAGCAGGGTAAATGCTGTTATTGGACATGGCCGTTGTGGAACCGCTAATAACTGTTCCCGTTCCTGTGAAAATATTATTCTTTACCTGAGCTACCGTTGTACCTGCCTTAATACTCAAAAAAATGCAAGATGCTTTTCGTTTATTGAGCAGGGTGTTGTTAATGAAGTGGAATTCTTTCCGAGAATTAGACAAGCCTTCTAAACCGTAACCAAATAGATTGTTGTTTTTGGCTTTAGGACCTTGCATTAACACATTGCCCATAATGATAGAGAAACCTCCATTGGGCAAATCAATCAATCGACTAGATTCACCTAATGCTTCATCCATAATGCGGTTATAGTAAATAAAATTCTCTTCAGCTCTCGATTTTAAATTATGTCCGATATAGGCATGATGAGAATAATTGTATCTAAAGGTCAGTTTGTTTACATGACCTATATAAAGGTTATGGGTAAAGCCATCTCCATAGCCATTTTTATTGAATTCGGTATATTCAATCAGAATATCACCGGCATATGGATTTGAGGTTAAAATTCCATTTTCATTATCATGGAAGTAACAATGTCGCACTGTCATCCCCGTTCCATCCAGTCGGATACCTGCTCCATTTTTATCGGGGACACTTGCTTCTGAAAATTCAATGTTATCCACCGTAATATCTTTACCTCCCAAGACCCAGATCCCTTTTCCCAAGATGTACTTACCATTAGCTTTCATATGAGCTTTGGATCTTCCTACAAGTCCTTTGATGTATAGGTTGTTTGGCTTCCATTGTGCCAAACAGGCTGTTCCACTATAAGTTTCTGGATCAATTTCAATCGTATCTCCATTCTGGACTACATTGGCCAAATATAGTGCATTAGGTGTTTTGTAAACTCTGCTGGCACCTACTTGATAGGTTGCGGCATTACTTACAAGACCTGTCAATAATGCTATGGTTAAGAGGTGAGTTTTCATGAGTGATTTATGCTGTGTTTATGCACCTAATTTAACCAATAATATCCGAATATGAAATATATTCTCTGGGAATTGTTTGTTTTTATTAGCTATTTCCTGTTTCGAATAATTTGTATTCTCATTCTATGATGCCTTTGAAGAATAATGGGATACAAATTGCCAATGAAATTTATAAGCAATGCAAACAGGCCTAATTTAAGTGCACCACTTAAGATTAAATAGAAGCTAAGCAAGATTATTAGTATGAAGGGCAATAAATGTCCAAATTCAGATTTCATTGACTGCTTTACCAAATTAGAGATGCCATCTTCCTTACCATTAAAGTATTTTTTTCTTTGCTTTTTATTTCTCCAAAAGGTAGCTAGTAACATTTTTCTAAATAAGTCAACCCTAAGTAGTTTATAGGTTCTTCTTAATTTTTCTGGATGGCGAATTGTGTAATATGATTTTGGCAGAAGTTTTTGAGTAGGAAATGCAAAACCAGAAAATGCAAATATTCCGGTGATATACAAGTTGATAATCCAAGCGATAAAAATGATTAATCCCCATGAATTAATTTCTAATTTATCTAAATGTGTTAACAGATCATAGGATTGCCAAATCAAAAAGATGCTTGCTACGGAAAGCAATGTTTTCTTAATCATTCAATTTAATTATACAATTTTGTTTACTGCTTTTGAAGCTGTATTCTATTAATAAATCCAAAAACCTACACGATAATTTCCATACCTTCTCTAGCAAGAAAACAGTTTGGAAAACGTTTTTGACATTCTTTTTCCATTTTAGTTAAAAATGCATCATCATGGTCAGGGTCATGATGAGTCATAATGAGTTTTTTAACATTGGCTTTTTCAGCTACTTCAATAGCTTGATCATACGTGCTATGGCCCCAGCCTTTATGCGTTTTTAGCTCTTCATTTGTGAATTGGGCATCGTGTACAAGCACATCTGCATCTCTACAAAATGCTACAATATCTGGATTTACTTCATCTTCTTCATGTTCTAAATCGGTGCAAATCACTATGCCTTTGCCATTATCATCCATTCGATAGCCTTACGAACCTCCTGGATGATTTTGTTTAATTACACGAATCAAGGCATTGCTAATTTCCAATTCATTCTCCTCAATTTGTATAAAGTTGCATTGTGCTCCCATATCATCCAAAGGAATAGGAAAATACTCTGATTTCATTTGTCCTCTAAATATTCCTTCCAGGTTCTTAATCTCTCTATCTTTCCCAAGGGCGAGTATATTAATTATCATATTTGATAAATAAGCAGAAGCGAAAAAAGGGAATCCTTGTATATGATCCCAGTGAAAATGGGTAAACCCTATGAATATTTTATCCTGATCGAAGTTCTCATTTATCAAGTCTTTGCCTAATTTTCGAATACCGGTTCCAGCATCAATTATAGCAACTCTACCGTTATCCCGAGTTATCTTTAAGCAGGATGTATTACCTCCAAACTCTAAAAAATCTCGATGACTTACTGGTATTGAACCTCTGGTTCCGTAAAATTTTATTTTCATTTTATTTAGTATAAATGATAACCAAAGTTCCCGAAAACTTATTGATTCCAACAAATATACACAAGAAATAGAAGTGCAAATCCTCTTAAAAGTCGTTTTCTAGATAGCTTTTTCTTCAGTTCACTTGGCGCAATTCATTTTCAAATGAGACTAATTCTCACCTTCTTTTTCTTAAGTTTGGTATTATTGGTTCTTCCAATAAGCAATTCAGCAATTTCAGCATGGACGCCCACGTAAGTGCAATTCTGCTTGAGCTCAATAACTCCTAATTGTTCTTTTTTAATATTGCCCTGCTTCAGAAATAAACCAGCTACATCCCCTTTTGATATTTTATCGCGTCTTCCTCCAGTGATATAAATAGTTTCCCATTTTATTAGTGGAGTGGGTATGACTTTTTCTTGGTTTTCAATTTTAATATTCTCAGGAGCAATATCATGAATAAAATCTGGTAGTTCCTCTTCTTTCCAATGTAGAATGTAGGCAATTCCATCGCGCTTCATACGTGCGGTTCTTCCGTTCCTATGGGTGAATTCTTTATTACGTAATGGAAGGTGATAATGAAGAATGAATTTTATTTCAGGAATATCAAGTCCACGAGCAGCTAAGTCGGTTGCCAGCAAGATTTGATTGGTGCCATTTCTAAATTTAATAAGAGCTTTCTCCCTATCCAGTTGCTCCATACCTCCATGGTAACACTGATGGTCAATGTCATTGTCATATAAGAAATCACTCACCCGTTCCAGCGCATCTTTGAAATTGCAAAAAATAATTCCTGGTTGATTCCCAATAAAATCTAATGCTTTTTTCAAGGTTGTTAACTTATCCTTTTCGGGCGAAAGAATTAATTTTATAGTTAGTTGAGAAACGCCTTCCTTGAGGTAATTGATATAAACAGGTTTCTGCATACCTACAAATTCAGGTATCTGAGCATCATGGGTAGCGGAAGTTAGAATCCTTTGCTGAACTTTTGGGAGTTCATCAATAATTTCAGACATTTCCTTGTCAAAACCAATTTCTAGTGATTTATCAAACTCATCGAGTACTAGCGTTTTAATATGATTCAAAGAAAAATTATCCCTTCGAATTCTATCAGCTACTCTGCCTGGTGTACCAATAAGAATGGCAGGTCTATGTTTTAAATCTACCTTGTCAAGTGAACCTGCACGTCCGCCATACACAGCATTCATCTTAAACCCTGATCCCATTTTACGCACGACCTGTTCTATTTGTTGTGCCAATTCACGTGAGGGAACCAATATAAGAATTTGGATCTCAGAGCAGTTGGTATCAAGTGTTTCTATTAAAGGTAAAAGAAAGGCCAGGGTTTTACCTGTTCCAGTGGGTGAAAGCAACACTACATCTGACTTTTTTTGTATAGTCTTATACGCTTCCTCCTGCATGGGATTTAGCGCTGTAATTTCAAACTTATTAAGTATGGTGCCGATGAGATTAGCTTCCACGTATTCTTCTTTATTTTTAGCCATTTGGTTTTAATTAATTCAAATACTTCGCCAATAAACTAGATACCGATTCTGAAGTGGAACCTGCACTTATTTCTTTTAATTCTGATTGATTCAACATCTTTTTCACCTTAGCCTCTACCATTATCAATGGTTTCTCATCGGGTGGTTCTGGAAAAAGGTTTTGTTCTTTAAATAACCTTCTTGTCACCTCAGCCACTTCATGTGCTCCTGCATAGTTTTCTTTTTGCTCTAATAAATAAGCTAAAGCAATTAAGCCATAAGCATCTTCCGTTTTATTATGTTCTTCTTTTCTAAGCTGATAATACTTCTTAATTAAATCATTTGCTGATTTAAAATCTCCTTTTGCTGTTGAAACAAAGGACTTATTAAAGTGGTCTATGGTATACATACCCAAAGAACCTGTTTCAAAGCTTATTTTCATGCTCTCCTCATAAAAGCCTTCAGCTCGATCCATGTTTCCAATGAGTCTCCACATTTCAGCATTCATATGTGCTCTGTACATCAACCATTTCTGATTTCCAGATGAAGCTGCCAAATCCATTAATTGATCACTTAGTTCCGCTAACCTAGTCGTATCCAATTTACGCTGAGAATTCCGACATAAAGAAGTTAATGCATTTCCAATTAGCGTGTCGTTATTTGTCTCTCTGCCTATTTCTAATACTTTATTCGCTAATTTAATTGATTCCACATCATTACCTTCTTTGAATAGCTGATAGGCTTGATTTAACATTTCTCTTGGAGTTTTTTCAATCAGTAATTCTTCAGATTCCTTTTCACTGTTCAAATTACAAGCCGTTATAAAGGAAACAGCCAATATCAAATTCAAATAAATTACTTTTTTCATTTTTGTCTTTATTATAAATGTCATCTTTTCTAAAGTACGCCTATATTATACGAAGTTAGGATTCCTTCGATAATCAAACAAGTAGGATGCTTTCTTGTTGAGCAAGAATAAATCGGTGATTGGCAAAATAAGGCAGAAGCAATCGTACAAAATAAACCATCGTACTTCATGCACAAAGATTCCAAGGTTTTAGCGATTGGTTAGTTTATTGACGCCATAAAAATATATGTATTTAGTCCCAAATAAAACAATGCAGGTAAAGATATCCATATACTATCTCTTAATTTTATTCTTACGATAAGGCCAGATAACATAAGCAATGCAAGACCTAATGATGATAGTGTTAAAATTGGATTAAATTTTAGCCCTATAATTAAACCTATTGCCCCCAAAAATTGGGAAGCTGTTATAATGATTCCAAATTTCGCTAAACCAAACCGAGTAAATTCAGTTTTCATCTTAGTTGATTTAAAATAATATATGGAATAAGCAAAAAAAGACAAACTTGATACTAGAATGCATATTTTATTTATATCCATATCCGATTAGTGCATTGACGTAAATGCTAGAAAAGCGCACAAAATCAAAAGTATTAAAGAAGGCATACGTTTAATAAATGGACTCTTTGCTTTGAAGTGAAAATATTGAGCAGCGATCATAAATAGACCCATAATAATAGATGGGATAAAAACAAAAGATGAACACCAAATACCTACAACGAGTAATGTAGCTAAAGCGATTTTAGTTGCACCTACAAGATTTCGGGTTAAGTCACTTAATCCGAATTTTTTAAACTCTTCAAGGACATTATGAAATCTGAAAATCCATACATAAGCAACAGAAATTGCTAATGTAATTTGTACTACTATTGTTAATTTTTCCATTGTTATTTGAAGGTTTTTCTTACGCTTAAGATATTAGTAAACAACCAGACACCCTTTTTGTTTTACGAAGTGTTAGCAGCTGTGGTTCTTATTCAATTGATTTTCGTCTAAATACACCTCAGTTTTTGTGTTTGAATTATACTTTTAAATGAAATCATAGCGGTCTGAATTCATCACTTTTACCCAAGCACTTATAAAGTCTCTTACGAATTTTTCTTTGTTATCATCTTGCGCATAAACTTCAGCATAAGAACGTAACACTGAATTAGAACCGAAAATTAGATCAACTCGCGTGGCGGTCCATCGGGTTGCACCCGTTTTTCTGTCAACTATGTGATATAGATTTTCTGAAACAGGCTTCCAGGAATAATTCATATCAGTAATAGTTACAAAGAAGTCATTGCTAAGAACTCCTTCTCTATCCGTGAATACTCCATGTTTTGTATTTCCACTATTTGTACCTAATACCCGCATACCACCAATTAATACTGTCATTTCTGGAGCAGTTAAGCCCATTAGTTGTGTTCTGTCTAAAAGGAGTTCTTCCGGTTGCGTGGAATACTCTTTTTTAAGCCAGTTTCGGTATCCATCATGAATAGGTTCTAGTGCATCAAAAGACTCAGCATCTGTTGAGTTATCATTTGCATCTCCTCGTCCTGGGCTAAAAGGTACGTTGATATTTATACCTCCTTCTTTAGCTGATTGTTCAACAGCAGCACTTCCCCCAAGTACAATTAAATCAGCTATACTTACTTTTTTAGTTAAACTGGCCTGTATCTCATTGAGTTTGTTTAAGACTTTTTCAAGACGCTTTGGTTCGTTCCCTTCCCAGTTTTTTTGAGGAGCTAAACGAATTCTTGCACCATTGGCTCCGCCTCTAAAGTCTGAGCCTCTATATGTTCTTGCGCTATCCCAAGCGGTATTAATTAATTCAGATTTGGTAAGACCAGCATTTAATAGGGTAGTCTTCAATTCTTCAATCTCCGATTCGTTCAAGGTATAATCCACTGCAGGTACAGGGTCTTGCCAAATTAGTTCTTCTTTAGGTGCATCTGCACCTAAGTATCTACTGTTAGGGCCCAAGTCGCGATGAGTTAATTTAAACCAAGCTCTGGCAAAAACATCTTCAAAATAGGCGGGATCTTTAAGAAAGCGTTCGGATATTTTAAGATACGCGGGATCCATTTTCATAGCCATATCGGCATCAGTCATAATTGGATTCCTTCGAACTCCGGGTACATGAGCATCCAATGGTTTATCTTCTTCTTTAATTCCAATAGGTTCCCATTGCCAAGCACCAGCTGGACTCTTTTTAAGTTCCCATTCGTGATTTAATAATAATTGGAAATAAGTATGGTTCCATTTGTCTGGAGTACTTGTCCAAGCACCTTCTAATCCGCTAGAAACAGTATCTTCAGCATTCCCTTTTCCATTCGGGTTAATCCATCCGAAACCTTGGTTTTCTAAATTTGCTCCCTCTGGACTCTCTTTTAAAATAGATGCATCTCCATTTCCATGGGCTTTTCCAACGGTATGTCCACCGGCGGTTAATGCTACCGTTTCTTCATCATTCATAGCCATACGTTTAAATGTAGTACGTACGTCCTTGGCTGTTTTTATTGGATCTGGTGTTCCATCTACTCCCTCTGGGTTTACATAAATTAATCCCATTTGCACTGCGGCCAATGGATTCTCCAAGGATTCGCTTTCTGAACTATTTGAATACCGAGATTTTGCAAGCCATTCTTTTTCTTCTCCCCAGTAAATATCTTTCTCAGGATGCCAAATATCTTCACGTCCACCAGCAAATCCAAACGTTTTAAAACCCATTGATTCATAGGCCATATTACCTGCTAATACGATCAAATCTGCCCATGAAATGGCATTTCCATATTTTTTCTTAATTGGCCATAAGAGTCTTCGTGCTTTGTCGAGGTTTACATTGTCTGGCCAACTATTTAAGGGTGCAAACCGTTGATTCCCAGTATTGCTTCCGCCACGACCATCTGAAACTCTGTAAGTTCCAGCGGCATGCCAAGCCATTCGAATCATTAATCCCCCATAATGCCCCCAGTCGGCTGGCCACCAGTCTTTACTATCGGTCATTAAGGTTTTTAAATCTGTCTTTAATGCCTCAAGGTCTAGTTTTTTAAATTCCTCAGCATAGTTAAAGTCAGTGCCCAATGGGTTTGTTTTAGTATCGTGCTGATGCAAAATGTCTAAATTCAAGGCTTTTGGCCACCAATTCATAACATCATTACTGGCCTCTGTATTTGCGCCATGCATTACTGGGCATTTTCCTTTAGTTGAATCGTTCATCATGGTTTTTAATTGTTATAAATACTATTGTTAGTTAAGTGTTGTTTACAAATATACACATATGCCTACTCTTTTATTCGTTCTCATAACGCCTCAATTTGTTTTTTAGAATAGTCAATTCTTGGCGTAGCTCTTGTTCTTTCTGCAATAAATTAAAGACAATATCAATGCCTTCTAAATTCACATTTAAATCGTTGTGAAGTCTGATGATCTTTTCGAGGTCGCCAATTTGATCCGGACGAATGTATTGATTTTGCTCAATAATTTCGATTTGGATAAGGCCCATTTGGTTCAAGGTATCCACGAATGATATTTCAATGTTATAATGGGTACAAAGGGTTTGTGCGGGTATTAAATCATTCTCACTCATCGTGTTTTATTTTTTGTAATTCTTTAAACAAAGCAATTTCTTTTTCGCTTAGATTGCTAGGTGATTTAATATGATACGTAATAATCATATCACCAAATTCTCCCTCTTTTTTATAAATAGGGAAGCCTTTCCCTTTCAATTTTACCTTAGTTTCATTTTTTGTTTCTGGCTTAATTTTCAATTTAACCCGCCCACTAAACGTATCTATTTCAATTTTACCTCCTAAAATGGATGTATATAGATCCAAGTTTACATCCTGATACAGTTGATTTCCTTCTCGTTTGAAAGGCGTGTCGTTGTCAATAATGAATTTAATATAAAGGTCGCCATTGGGTCCGCCATTAATTCCTGCGCCGCCTTTTCCGTTAATTTTTATTACTTGACCATTTTCAACACCTGCTGGAATAGTAAGGCGGATGTTTTTTCGATTTACGATTAATACTTGTTTTTGAGACGTAAATACAACTTTTAGATTGAGGTGTAATTCTGCATTGAAATCCTGCCCTTTATACTTTGGACTGCTCCCTTGCCTATAAGATCGTCCTCCACCAAACATTGAATCGAAAAAATCTGAATATTCTTCGTTTGAATAGTTTTGCTGGTTGGATTGGCGATGCTGTTGCTGGGTTCTTTCTTGCTCCTCTCCATGCTTCCAATCTTTACCGTATTTATCGTATTTTTTGCGATTTTCAGGAGCACTTAAAACAGCATTTGCTTCATTGATTTCTTTGAATTTTACCTCGGCTTCTTTATTGTCCGGATTTACATCAGGATGATATTTTCGCGCGAGTTTTCGATAGGCCGTCTTAATCTCTTTTTGAGTGGCCGTCTTCGATAATCCCAGGGTTTTGTAGTAATCTATAAATGGCATTAATGGATTAAGTTTCTTAAATCTGTTCTTTATTCTCCTTGTGTCAAAATGCAGAGACTATCCGTTTTAGCTTCTACAGAATGAGTTAATTCAATTGGTATATCTATTTCATCATATTGCTGAAGGTCCACTATTCGTTCACCTTCTTTATAAATTACGGAACCTTCTAATACTGTTAATTTAGATTTAATATGAGCTCTATGCTCTTTTAAAATCATTCCTTTTTTAAAACCTAAAATAAGCACTTTAAATCCAGAACCTTTATGCAGTACATGTGCTACAGGGTGGGTAGAGGTCATTAGTTTCTCTTTTATTTCTTTTATAGTCATTTAATCAGGTTTTAAAACTAAAATCCAAAGAAATTTGATCTTGTTTTTAATAAAATTCTATTATTTTACTAAATCTAAAATAAGTCCAAAAGAACCTCTTCACACATCTGTTTTGACAAATATACGAAGTAAGATTTGTCAATTTTTATTAAACATTTATGTCTACTAACTTGTTTGTCTACTAACTTGTTTTCACTTAGTCATCATAAGTTATAAATTTAGCTTGAGTTTCAAAACTAAAGCCTGTGGCTATAAATATGGCAGAAGTAAATTGCGCCAAAGGAGATAACCTTGCCCTGTGAGGTGCACACCATCTAGGGTAAACTCTGGCTTGAGGAAGTGTTGGCTAGCAAAACTTGGATATAAATTGATGAATTGAATGCCTCTCTGCTTGCAAAGTGACTTTAACTCCTGATTTAACAATAGAATGGATGCCTGGATTTTTGGACCACAATAGCTAGGTAACATTATGCTACTTCTGCTGGTTGGCAATATACTTTGGATGTAAATCCTGGTGCTTGGGCATTTGGTTTGAAGTATGTGCAAGAGCTTGGTATATCGCACCAGAATAGTGTCTGGAGAATTGCCGAAACCTAAATCATTGGTGCCAAGTTCTATAAATATTTTGGCAGGTTGTGCTTCTATAATGGGTTGAAGCCGAAGAAGGACATCAGCTATTTTGTCGCCTGCAATACCACGGTTGTAAAGGCGAAACCCAGGAAACAATTCTGCTAGTTCAAAATTTTGTGTAAGACTATTACCTAAGAAAACAGTGCTTGCGCTATCCATAATAAGCGTTTGAAATAATTGGTTCCTATTGAGGAAAGATTGGGTGCCTGGTTTTTCGAGGATGATCTCTGGGTAGGTTTGGACGAACTGTCGAAAGTAAACGCGCTTAAGTGCAAAAAATGCAGCGATGCCATTGATAAGCAAAGAGGCAATGAGAATGTTACGTGAATGCCGAATGAACCAAGACAAGATACAAAAATAGGTGATAGCTGTGAAAGAATGAGTAGCTAACGAAAGTGCTAGACTTAGGAAACAAAAATCAATCAGCTCACCAATTAATTTATTGTCAGTTAAGTGTGTTTTGATTTACTCAATCTTTGGCTAAATATGAGCATTTCTCAACCTTAATGCATTTGATATCACTGATATTGAGCTAAAACTCATGGCTAAAGCGGCTATCATCGGTGATAATAATATTCCAAAAAAGGGGAATAAAACACCAGCGGCAATGGGTACTCCTAAGGTATTGTAAATGAGTGCGAAAAACAGGTTTTGTTTAATATTTTTCATTACCGCATCACTTAAATTTCTTGCTTTCACAATACCGTGCAAATCGCCTTTCACCAATGTTACCGTCGCACTTTCTATTACTACATCAGTGCCTGTGCCTATTGCGATACCCACATCACTTTTGGCCAAGGCTGGTGCGTCATTAATTCCATCACCTGCCATAGCAACTACCTTTCCTTGATTTTGCAGTTTCTCTACCTCATGCAATTTATTTTCGGGTAACATGCTCGCTTTAAAATCTACCAACTTAAGTTCTGAGGCTACTGCCTGAGCTGTATCGTAATTATCACCAGTTAACATAATTACAGCTATACCTTTATCTTGAAGCTCTTTAATTGCTTTAGCACTGGTTTCTTTTATTTTATCGCCTATAACTACATAACCAACAACAGCTTTGTCTAAGGACAAACATGAAACGGTTTTACCCTGTTTTTGAAAGATTTTTGCTTCATCTTGCATCTGCGCAGTTACTTCTGCTTGCGCATATTCCATCATTCTCGGATTTCCTAAGGCAACCTTTTTATTGTTAATAATAGCTTCAACTCCCTTGCCTATAATGGCAGTAAACTCACTTGATTTTAGTATTTCAGATTTTTGTTCTCTACCAAATTTCACAGTCGCTTCAGCTAATGGATGTTCACTATTACTATTTAATGAAACGATGTATTGCAACACTTCACTTTCACTAAAACTATCATGGAAAGTACCAATCTTTTCTACCGTTGGTTTTCCTTCGGTTATGGTTCCTGTTTTATCAATGATTAAGGTATCTACCTTGTTCAATTTTTCCAGAGCTTCCGCATTTTTAATCAAAACTCCATTTTGAGCACCTTTGCCCACACCAACCATAACAGACATTGGCGTTGCCAAACCTAAGGCGCAAGGACAGGCAATGATTAAAACTGCAATGGCATTTACAAATGCATATACATAAACGGGTTCTGGACCCCAAATAGCCCAAATTGCAAAGGTTAATAATGAAATAATGACAACTACAGGCACAAAATAGCCTGATACTTTATCTGCTAATTTCTGAATCGGTGCACGGCTTCGACTCGCATCATTCACCATCTGAATAATTTGAGAAAGCATGGTATCACTCCCGACCTTTTCGGCTCTCATTAAAAATGAATGATTCCCATTGATGGTACCGCTACTTACCTTATCGTTCATCGATTTATTTACTGGAATAGGCTCTCCAGTTATCATAGATTCGTCAATGCTGGTTTCACCTTCCGTTAGTACTCCATCCACTGGTATTTTATCGCCCGGCTTTACTTTTAGAATATCATTTAAACTTATATCATCGATGCTTACTTCTACTTCTTCGCCATCTACAATTTTTATGGCTTTATTAGGGGCCAATTTCAACAATTCCTTTACTGCTGAATTGGTTTTGCTATGCGCACGCGCTTCTAAAAATTGGCCTAAAAGCACTAAGGTTAGTATAACCGATGCAGCTTCAAAATAAACGTGTACCGCACCAGATTCCATTTTGAATTGAGCTGGGAAAATATCCGGGAAAAGCATTCCAAAAACACTAAATAGCCAAGCTGCACCTGAACCAATACCTATAAGTGTAAACATATTGAGGTTCCAGGTTTTAATGCTTTTGTAGGCCCGTTCAAAAAACATCCACGTGGCATAAAAGATCACTGGAATTGATAAACCAAACTGAATCCAATTCCAATACTTTTGTTCCATTATATCATACAATGGATTGTTGGGAATCATTTCACTCATGGCAATTAAGAAGATGGGCAAAGTAAATGCTACAGCAATTTTAAATTTTTTAAGAAGTGTATTATAGGTTTTCTCTTCTGCTGAAATATCAGCTTGCATGGGTACCAAATCCATTCCGCATATTGGACAGGAACCTGCATCGTCTTTTACAATTTCTGGGTGCATAGGACAGGTCCATTGCCCTGAACTAGAACGTAATAGACTTTGTTCTTCCACCAAATCCATTCCGCATACTGGACAATCGCCGGCCTTAGTATAGGTTTTATCGCCTTCACAATGCATGGGACAATAAAATGTACCCGTGCCTTTTCCTTTTGGCTTTTCTTCTTTCTCCTTAGTATGGTGGTGCCCTGCAGATTTATGGATGCTATAGCTTCCGCCATCGTTTTTTAGCACTTCTTGAAACGTCTCGATTGGAATATGCGACTCCATTTCAATGGCAGCTTCTGCTTTTTCTAAATCAACCGTAGCTTTTGAAACACCTTTCACTTTTGAAAGTGTTTCTTCAACATGACTGCGACAGCCATTGCAAGTCATTCCGTGTATGTGGTAGGTATGTTTCATTTAATTTTTCTGAGAATTTCTAAATAGGCCTAAGGCGTATAATTAGCTACTTTAGCGAATATAGGTAATCTGTAATCTCTTCTGATTACTCAATGGATAAAAATGAGTGAGATAGCACAAATAGTTCTTCCCCGAAGACCACCAAAACCAGGCGGAATATTAAACCAGACCAGAATTGTTTGATCCTTTAAATCTTAAAATCTAAAATGCCCCATTTTAATAGTAACTATTCACTTTCTATAGAGGACGAATAATAAGTGTGAATGCAGTTGGTTTAATGGAGAAACTCATAAAGAACCTTGTTGAGGTTCCTTAAATCTGCCCTTCAATCCTAATGGTTTTTTGACCGTCCAATTATGGTATCAATAGAAGCTTTTATCTTGTTCAATGCATCACTTACTGCTTTCTCAATCGTGTTTTCTTGACTAGTAACAGCTATGGGTTGAATGTTTTTAAGTCGAGCTTCAATCATACATCGTTTATCTTTCTCTCCTTCTTTAGATCCATTTTCATCAGAAAGATGCACTTCTATTCGGGTAATATCATCGTTAAACCTAGACAATTCCTTAGTAATGGTTGATTGCACATAGGTTTCAAGTCTCTCGTTTCCTGAAATATTATTGTCGGTATTTATTTGAATGTTCATTTTGTTTTTTATTTGCTTTTGAATGATAAATAGGATGCCACTTTTACTAATATTAGCACCTACCAAAGGTAAATGATTATTGTGATACACGCGTATAAATAAAGCGCTATTTATACTTCATTTTACCCACTGTAAGTCCTTGTACAAATATGCTAAAACACGCAATGACGTAAGTAATACTTAGCCAAATGTCTTTTCCAAATTCGGGTTTAAGAGAAAGGGCAAGGGCAATGGAAATCCCACCTCTTAAACCTCCCCAAGTAAGAACGGTAATGGTGTTAAATGTTATTTTCTGTTTCCAACGAATAATTTGGGCAGGAATCCATAAAGAAACAAAGCGTGCAAGCAAATTGAGCAAAATGGCAATAGCGGCAATAATTTCTATTCGCGGTGTATACGAAACAGCTATAAATTGAAGCCCAATGAAAACAAACAGAATTCCATTCATGATTTCATCAATCAACTCCCAAAATTTGTCAACGTAATCAGCCGTTATAACCGACATCCCTTTTTCTTTTCCAGGATTACCTAAAATCAAACCAGCAATTACCATAGCCAATGGACCAGATACATGCGTAAGATGCGCAACCGTATAACCGCCCATAACAACCGCTAGCGTAACTAAAACTTCGGTTTGGTAATGATCTATACTTTTTATGAGCTTGTAGCCTAAATAGCCAATGATAAGCCCTAGAATTAAGCCACCTCCGGCTTCTTGTGCAAATAAAGAAAGGGCATCCGAAACATTAATATCTTCTCCAGACCCTGCTAGCTTAAAAAGCACTAGGAAAACAACAACGGCCACACCATCATTAAATAGCGATTCGCCAGCAATCTTAGTTTCTAAATCTTTTGGAATTCCGGCTCTTTTTAGAATACTAATTACTGCAATGGGGTCCGTTGGGCTAATTAGACTGCCAAAAAGAAAACAATAAATAAGCTTCATCTCAATGCCAAATACATTTAGTAAGTAATACATAGTATACCCAATAATTACAGTGCTTATAATTACGCTTAGGGTTGAAAAGGCAATAACGGGCACTTTGGATTCATTTAAATCTGAATACTTTATATGGAATGCTCCTGCAAAAAGCATAAAACTCAACATAAAGTCAAGCAGTATTGTGCTAAAATCAAATTCATGTAGAATTTCTAAAAAAAACTTTTCTACAGAGGGAATAAAACTTCCTGCAATGGATATACCTACCGACATAATTAGCGATATAAGCATAAGGCCAATACTGCCAGGCAGTTTAATAAACTTATGGTTTAAATAGCCAAATAGGGCTGAGAAAGTTATGAGTAATGAAAATATGTAAAACAGTCCCATTAGTTAACGGTAGCTAACCTCCACAAATAATTCAGAATTAGGGTATTTGCTTTTTAGCCATTGCTTAATCTTGCTCGGGTCTATTTCAGACTCCATAGTTTCTTTAGCTTCTGCCATAAAAATCAATACTGTTTTTTGGGTGCTGTCTGAACCGACTCCTGTTGCAAAGTTTGCATAACAACGTTTAATATTGGGTTCCCAAATGCGAATTTCCTTATACAATTGTATTCCAAGTTTTTGATTATTGCTTAAGCTATCATAATCTAGCCGTAGGCTTTGAAAGCGTTGATTTGCATTGCTTAACTCACCTCTTAACTTGTCTGATTCAGAGCCCTCTTTTTCAGTATCCACAAAACTAAATCCTTGCCCCACAGTCACTTTAGCGTCGTTTAATTCATACTTCACCTTAGCATTTATAATTTTATCCTTGAGGCTTTGAGACATCCCTTTTCCTCCAAATACAAGATTAATGGTTTTTGCAACAGGATCCACTTCTTGTTTTAAAAGGAATTCATTGGGCAAAATCGTTTCATTGGCAATATATTTAGCTGCTTTGGTTTTAAATTTTTCATTTACAACCAACCGGTACCCAAAGTAAATACTTGGTAAGGCGGTGCAAATCACAATTAGGTAAACCAGGTAATTGGCTTTTCGTTTAGACTTCTCGGATAAATAACTAGCCACCGGAAAACGGTAGAATCGGGTGGTGACCATAGTGGCCACACCAATAAAAACGGAATTAATTGCATAGAGGTATAAAGCACCAAAAAAGAAATTCCAATTTCCCATAGCCAATCCATACCCAGCCGTGCATAAAGGAGGCATTAAGGCCGTTGCTATTGCAACACCAGGTACAACTGTCCCTTTTCGTTTGCTTGCTATGACAATTATTCCTGCAAAACCACCAAATAAGGCAATCATTACATCATAAATATTTGGACTAGTTCTAGAAAGTAATTCGCTTTGAGCCTGACTTATCGGAGTTGCTGCAAAATACAAAGCAGAAGCAGCTAAACCTGCAATCATGGCAAACACATAATTCCTAAGTGCCGATTTCATTAACTTAAAATCGTACGTTGCCAATGCATACCCAAATCCTAAAATAGGACCCATTAAAGGTGAAATAAGCATGGCTCCTATAATTACTGCAGTAGAATTAACATTTAAACCAACACTTGCAATTAGTATGGCAAAGATTAAAACCCATAGGTTTGTTCCTTTAAAGAATATGTTCTGTTCAATTTCTTCATGAACTATTATATAGTCCTCTTTTTCATTCAGAATATTGAAACGATTAAACAGTTGAGTAGACCAATTCATCCCTGCGAATATACCTTAATCTTGCAATTCTAATGGTTCAAATTGATAATGTTTTCGTAAAAACAAATTTATCATAAAAGCCATTGCATTTACACTTCTATCCATAAATCGTTCACGGTTTCCAAAGAGGTGAAATTTCTTAACCATAGTCTCTTTGCCATTGGAAACAGCTAAATAAATAGTACCCACTTTTTTAGTTTCTGTACCTCCATCAGGTCCAGCAATTCCAGTAGAACTTATGCCTAGTTCTGTTCCAAACTTTATGCGAACAGCTTGAGCCATTGCTTTTGCACAGGCTTCACTCACTGCACCTTCTTTATTTAGCAAATCTTGGCTAACGGAGAGTTCTTTAACCTTAATATCATTGGCATAGGCATTTATACTTCCATTGTAAATGGAAGAAACACCTGGATTCTTAACTATACTTTGCCCAATCAAACCACCAGTACAGCTTTCGGCTGCGGCAATACTTACCTTGTGGTCAATAAACCAATTGCTAAGAAATTTCATAGGTTGAGTGTCTTCAAGCGCCAATAAATGTTCGCCACAAGCTTTGGCAATAAGAGAATAATATTTTTGTATTTCAGATTTTATATTGGCTTCGCTTTTCCCGTAGCCTGATAATCTGAGTCTAATTACATTATAAGCAGGTAAATAGGCCAATTTGATATGCTCTGGCAAACTGAGTTCTATGCTTTCCAGTTTTCGGCTAAGCAGACTTTCTGGAATTCCAAGTACAACCATTGTTTCATGAACAATAGTGGGAAGCTGAAACGCATCTGAAAGTTTAGGAATGCACATTTCGGTAAATATTCCTTTCATCTCGCTAGGAACGCCTGGCATACTAATAACTACTTGTCCATTTTTTTCAAACCACATTCCAGGAGCCGTTCCATGATTGTTAAATAGGGTATGGCAAAGCTCTGGAACATCGGCTTGCTCTTTATTGCTATCTAGCATTTCTCTGCCTCTATCGGCAAATAACTTTGCGAGATGGGCAAGAACTTCATCATCTCTTCGCATTCCACATGAATAGAACTCAGCCAAAGTGTTTTTTGTAATATCGTCTTTGGTAGGACCAAGTCCACCGGTAATAATCACCAAATCTACCCTGCCTAATGATTCAGAAACTGCATCAAGAATATCCTGTTTCCCATCTTTTATAGCTGTTTTCCTATTGAGCTCTATACCCATTTTAGAAAGTTCTGCGCCCAGCCATGCACTATTGGTGTCTATAGTTTGCCCAATGAGTAACTCATCGCCAATGGTAATTATCTCTGCCTTCATTTAGTCTAGCAAAACTACAATTAAGCGGGTGAAATGTTTTGGTAAATCTATTGAAGAAACTTACAACTTACTCAGATTAAATAAATCTTTTCTACGGTCTCTCAAATTTTTAACACTTCCAAATTTGTTGAGCTCCCGCAATAAGTCAATATCAACATCAGCAATTAAAATCATTTCGGTATTGGCCGTTGCTTCAGCCTTAATTCCACTAGCAGGAAACGAAAAGTCACAAGGTGTAAATACGGCACTTTGGGCATACTGAATATCCATATTGTGTACTTTAGGTAAATTACCTACCGATCCCGCTATAGCAACATAACATTCGTTTTCAATAGCTCTAGCTTGAGCACAATGCCTAACCCTAGAATATCCATTTTGCGTATCGGTTAAAAATGGAACAAAAAGGATGTCCATTCCTTCATCAGCAAGTAAACGACTGAGCTCTGGAAATTCAGAATCATAACAAATAAGAACACCAATTTTACCACAGTCGGTATCAAAGGTTTTAATTTGAGTTCCCCCTTGCATTCCCCACACTTTGGCCTCATCTGGTGTTACATGAAGCTTTTCATATCGTTCCATCGCGCTTACATAAATAGCCAACATTGTATAGTAGATCACCTTTAATCTCTGGCATGCTACCTGTAATTACATTAATGTTATAACTGATTGCCAGTTCTGAGAATTTCTGAACAATTGCAGCCGTGTGTTTAGAAAGTTCTCTGATGGCCTCAGATTCTGTCATATGATTATTCTCTGCCATTAATGGAGCATTGAAGAATTCAGGAAATAAGGCAAAATCAGAACGATAGCCAGAAACAGCATCAATGAAGTACTCTGCTTGCTGCATGAGCTCTTCAAAATTCTTATAAGGTCGCATTTGCCATTGGATCAAACCTAAGCGAACAATGCTTTTTTTTGTGGTCGCTTTTTTGGTTTTCTTGGTATAATACACATTATCCCATTTTAGTAAGACCGCAAACTCGTTGGATTCCTTATCCCCTTCCAAATAACCTTTAAGCATTTTGGTTGGGTGGAAATCATTGGATATTTGAAAGTTTAAAACAGGGTCTTGTATCTCTTTCCGTTTTACCTTTTCAATATATTCTTTTGGATTAAAGTCCTTAGCAAATTTGTGATAGTTTGGAATACGTCCACCGAAGGCTATTCCTCTTAAATTTAATTTCTCTGTTAGTTCTTTTCTATAGTCATACAAACGTCGGCCTAAACGCAATCCCCTAAATTCGGATTTAATAAATACATCTATCCCATAAAGGATATCACCATCTGATTTATGCGTATCAAATGAGTAATTACCTGTAATTTCTCTATACGTATGGTGTTCATCAAATTGTTCCTGATCTATTATTATTGAAAGGGCACAACCAGCGAGTGCACCATTTACTTTAATAACCACTTGGCCATCCGGAAATTTCTCGATTAATGACTTAATGTGAGGTTCTTTCCAATAGGAATTAGGCATGTTTGAGTATGCCTCAATCATGGCACTTTTTAATTCTTGATAATCATTTAATGTCAAGAATTTTAATTCAATGTTCTCGATTTCAACCATGGAATTCTCTGTTAATATATTTGTTCTTAAGGCGGCAAATCTAAGTGTAAAGTTTATGCTTTTATTACTTTTTTTTCGATTGTAAATTTAGTATTTAATGGTCCTTAAGGTATTGTAAGTAAACATATTAAAGTGCTTCAAGGTATAAGCAGTGTTTACTTGCTTATATCAAAACGTACACCTTTACAGATTTAGATACAGGGTTCCCAGCATTTAAATCTATAGTGCTGCTTTAAACATAAATTTCTTAGCTGCCACCTTCAATGACCTTAGATTTAGAAACAGTTTAAAAGGGTAAGTTTTTTGCAACTGTAAAAAGTATTCTGTTATTATACCTTCTTTACTTATTGCTTAGTTCAGAATTTAGAAAGCATTGATGTAATTTTGTGCACTTCATGACAAAGACTTGGACTTCAGCTGAGATTAAGCAGGCGTTTTTCGATTTCTTCGAAAAGAAGGGGCATAAAATTGTTTCTTCCGCACCCATAGTGGTAAAAGGCGACCCAACGCTAATGTTCACCAATGCTGGAATGAACCAGTTTAAGGATTACTTTTTAAACAATGCAATAGCTAAAGACAAGCGGGTGGCAGATACGCAAAAGTGTTTGCGCGTAAGCGGAAAGCATAACGACTTGGAAGAAGTAGGTCATGACCATTACCACCATACCATGTTCGAAATGTTGGGGAACTGGAGTTTTGGAGATTACTTTAAAAAAGAAGCCATTGCTTGGGCTTGGGAATTATTAACAGAAGTTTATGGCTTGGATAAGGATAGACTCTATGTAACAGTATTTGAAGGTGCCAAGGAAGATGGACTTGGTTTAGATACAGAAACTCAAGATATTTGGAAAGAGTGGATTGCTGCAGACCGAATATTATTGGGAAATAAAGCAGATAATTTCTGGGAGATGGGGGAGACTGGTCCTTGTGGTCCATGTTCCGAAATTCATTACGATGGAAGAAGCGATAATGAAAGAGCCAAGGTTTCAGGCGCATCTTTGGTAAATGAAGACCATGAAGATGTCATTGAGATTTGGAATAATGTTTTTATGGAGTTCAACCGCAAAGCGGATGGAAGTCTGGAAAAGCTACCAGAGAAACATGTAGATACAGGAATGGGTTTTGAACGATTGGTTCGAATCATTCAAGGAAAGAATAGCAATTACGATACGGATGTTTTTCAATTTATAATTCAGAAAACAGCTGAAATTGCAGGTTTAACCTATGGCCAAGATGAAAAGCAAGACATTGCCTTACGTGTAATTGCGGATCATATTCGCGCAGTAAGCATGTGCATTAGCGATGGTCAATTGCCTGCTAGCAATGGCGCTGGTTATGTGGTTCGTCGGATATTGCGACGTGCTGTTAGGTACGGATACAGTTACCTCAACTTAACGGAACCATTCCTCAATAAATTACTACCAGAATTGGCAAGTTATTTTGCTAAAGATTTTCCTGAACTTAAGTCGCAACAAGACTTTGTGATGAATGTTATAGAGCAGGAAGAGAAGAGTTTCTTTAGAACCCTAAGTAAAGGAATAAGCTTATTGCAAAACCACTTCGAAAAGAATTCAGATAAAGTCCTAAATGGTCAAGTAGCTTTTGAACTATTTGATACCTATGGGTTTCCAGTAGATTTAACGGACTTGATTTGTAGAGAACAAGGCCGAAGTTTAGATATGAAAGCCTTTGAACTAGAGATGGCTGCACAAAAGAATAGAAGTAAGCAAGATGCTGCTAAGGAAACCGGAGATTGGATTCTTGTAAACGATGCTGAGGAAACTTTTGTGGGTTATGATACATTGAATTGCAAAACTCAGATTACGCGCTATAGAACGGTTAAGGTTAAGAATAAGGATGTATTTCAGATTGTTTTGGCTAATGCTCCGTTCTATGCAGAAAGTGGAGGCCAGGTAGGAGATACCGGTAAACTTACATCTGGGAATGAAGAGATTTATGTGTTGGATTGCCAAAAGGAGAACAAGCTTCATGTTTTAATTACAGATAAGCTACCTAGCAATCCAAAGCAAGAAGTACTAACCGAAGTAAATAAAAGTAAAAGAGCTCTAATTTCTAGAAATCACTCTGCTACTCACTTAATGCACTCTGCCTTAAAGCAAGTGCTCGGAGATCATGTTTCTCAAAAAGGAAGTTTGGTAAACGATAAAGTGCTTCGCTTCGATTTCAATCATTTTAGCAAAGTTGAAAAGGAACAATTAACAGAAATAGAGAATATTGTGAATTCTAAAATACACGCAAATATTCCTCTTGAAGAGTTAAGAGAAACACCCATCGCTGAAGCCGAAGCAATGGGCGCAACGGCATTGTTTGGTGAAAAATACGGGGATACCGTTCGTGTTATAGCTTTTGACAGAGCCTATAGCATGGAATTATGTGGAGGTACGCATGTTAAAAATACGCAGGAAATTGGCTTATTTAAATTCACATCAGAAGGTTCAGTAGCCTCTGGAGTGCGAAGGGTAGAAGCTGTATGTAGCAATGGAGCACTAGCTTTATTGAATAAAGCCTATATAGAAAATGAGGCCATTGGATCTTTGCTAAATAATCCAAAAGATAAGGCTCAAGCCGTAGAGAAGTTATTGGATGATTCTCAAAAATTAAGAACTTCAATGGCTCAAATGGAAAATCAAATTGTGGCTGGAGTAAAGCAAGATTTATTGAATGCTGTAGAGGCTAAGGCGGATTATAATAGAATTGTAGCCCAGGTAAAATTACCAAGTGCGGAAGCCGCGAAAAGCTTATGCTTCCAATTAAAAAAAGAGATAAAAAACCTCGCCTGTGTTTTAGCATACGAAGTAGATTCTAAACCTGGAATTGCCATATTGTTGGATGAAGAATTGGTTAAATCCAAAGACTGGAAAGCCGGGGCATTGGTAAGAGAATGGGGCCAACACATCAAAGGTGGTGGTGGTGGTCAAGATTTCTTTGCTACTGCTGGTGGTAAAGATGTTTCTGGCTTGCCCAAGGTAATCGAAGCAGCCAAAGCTTTGTTGGCTTAAAGAGATATTTTAAAATAGCACTGACGGTTTGCAGCTAAAAGAAGTTGGCGATTTCGAAGTACTAAACTGTCTGCCACCACAAAACTTGATACGAAGCACAAAGCTTCATTTAACCACTGAACCGCCAATTTCTTGTAGGTGCTGTTGTGCGTTCGTGCTTGTATGTTTACAACATTTGTAGTGCAAACATTTGCTAACCGAACATTAGTGAACAAAAATGATTTACAGAAATCGGAACAATTCAACCAGCCTATTTCGCCTCTGCTTTGACAGCTTCCTGTAGCGCAGAAGAAATGTCAGTGTGATGATGAACCATTTTCCATTGGCTATTTTCGAGGCGAAAAATGTTCGTAGCCCTAAAGTGCACCGGCACAGGTTTGCCGTCAGCACTCATATTTTCACCTTCTTCTATACAGACCGTATATCCCATATCTGTTCCAGCATGAACAAGCAGGTCTTTGCAAATAACTTTGCCGCCAAGTTTCATACTCGCTTCTTTTTTGAATTCTGCACCCACGACATCCCAACTTTCAAGACGGCCACCGAAAGGGCTCATAATCGTAACATCCTCACCATGCGACCAGATGGCATTCATGGGTTCTATGTTGCCGGTGAACATGATGTTGAGTGCCACATAAAACTGGTCGTTTGCATCGCGCAGTTCCTGTTCGGATTTCATTTTATTATTTTCAGCATTGCCGGAATCAGCAGTGTTTTGTCCTTCGGTATTCTTATTGCCGCAAGCTGAAAAGATGAATGAAGCAAATACAATTGCTCCAAAAAATATCAATGATTGTTTCATAATTGTTTTGGTTTTGAGAATGTTTGATTAAATAATATTTATGTTAATTAAAATGAATTAATTGCACGAGAAGGCAACTTAGGATCAAGAATTTTAGTTGCGCTTTCAGCCCCGCATACTGGTAAACCTTTAGGATCGAGTAGGCCCACCTGCACCAGCACACTTGCCTGATCCCAATAAATATGTTCGTGTGAAATTTTACCGTCTTTGAATCCAACAATAACCGCAAAAGCAATTTCTACAGGTTTACCTGTTGGCGCAATTCCGGGAAGCATCCAATCAATAGGAACTGTATGGGTAAAACTAATAACTAATTCATCTACTATCTGGTCGTACCCGATGGTGCGTGATACATTAGTCATAATAACATCAGGTGGAAAAAACTTTCCTACCAGATGATTGGTGTAGAAATACCTTACACCTTCCCTGCCAACACCACCGGTTATATTGGGTACATTAGTCAGATGGGGATTATCTGTCATGGTTGCCATAGTGGTTTCAATATCACCCTGTAGTTCTGCATTTACATGTTGCTGAAACAGGTCTAACATCGCCTGTTGTGATTGAGTTAATGTTTGTGACATCGTATATATTGGTTGAAATTATTTCTGCTTACTCTGTTCGGTTTTCAGCATTTCCCGTTTTGATAACACGTCCGTGTTGTCCTTTTATTTGTTTTAAGTGTTAATCAGACTATGTACCCATAGCCTGTCAGTTTATTTAAGCGATAAATCGGTTGTGGCTACTGCTACAATTTTACCATTAATATAAACAGGAACTGAGCGTGTTTTCATCCATATCTCTCCACCACCTGCATCAAAATAATCATCTGTCCATATTGCTATGCCACCATCAACAACTTGTCGAAGCCAAAATTGGTCATTAATATGATAGGCGGTATCCGCAAGGTTTTTGAAGTCAAGGCTATCGTTTAATCTGTACCAGTAAGGGCTATAAGTGGCTTTATTGTTACTGTCTAATAAGGTAACTGTCGCACCAAAAAAAGAAATCGAATTACTTAACAGATAATCTTTTATTCTGTTGGAAAGACCTGCTGAATCAGGAGGATTCGAAATAAGTTCCGATACAAAGGCATCCAGGGCGATTTCAATTATTTGTTCAGGACTTTCAGGACTGTCTTTTTTACAGGAGGAGATTACTGTAATCAAGGAAACACACAATATTGCTCGAAAAATTGTCATTACTTTTGTCATTTTTGTTAAATATTAAATTTTGTTCCTATTCATATGGCTTTTCAGAATACGCCCCGTTTTTTTTGAGTGGCCGCTGGTCTCCACTATTTTGTTTTGCAATTATAGAACATATTTGTCAGTCAATAACTATTAAAGTAAAACTTTGGCGGTTCTGGTGTCTGTCTGTTGTGTCGTTTTAGCATGACGCACAACGGTTTGCGGCTAAAAGAAGTGGCGGTTTTGGAACACTAAACTGTCTATACCCACCAAACTTTATTAATTGCCCAACTGTTTGTATTCGCACTTCGCCCGCCATTTTTTTTAGGTGCTGTTACCACCAGTGCTTTATTCTCTGTCTGTGCGGTTGGGCAGGCATACTTATTTGTAAGCTTTGGTCGTGCGTTGGCTTGTGTGGCTTGCAAATGTGTATGACTGCGAAGGGTCGGCATTGTGTCAGCTTATATTTTTCGTAATTGTTTTTATTTCGTCTTCGGTCAGGTCGTAAAGTTTATAAACCAATACGTCAATTTTATTTTCTAAGTCCGTTGTGTCTACAGATGCGTCTGCGTTTTTCTTATTCAATATTTGGTCAACCAGCGTTTCAATTTTTTCTTGCACTTTACTGTCTGCAAGTTTGATTGGCAATGTCTTTAAGTCCCCAAGCCTTATTTGAGGTTGTTTGCCCTCATCATTTTTAATAACTCCTTTGTTAACTGCGTAGTAATTCAAAAGTTTCGAGTTTAAAAGTGCAAGGGTGTAAAATAAACTATACTTTGATTTCCCTGAAGAATTAATATTGCTTATTGAATAGTAGCTCCTATTATAAATGAACGCCTTGTCAGAATAGCTGGCGCATAAGTGGTCGCAAGACTGTCGAATAAGAATTTTTGGATTTTTAAATGCTTTTTCATCGCCAATTCCTAAAACTTTTGCGTTTTGCCTTTTTTGCGCATCAGCTTCTTTCCGATAAGCAATGTTTTTTTCATTTAACAAATCAACATCAAATTTAAAATATCTGGTTGGAGAGATTTTCGCATATTTAGAAGGCAGTGATTTGCTACCTTCAACGTAAGGATAAATAGTAACTTTTGATTTGGGATCTTTATTTTCACATACGAAGCCAGTTTCTTTTACTCCCACGCTTTCGCCAGTTCTGATAAGTTTATCCGGGAATAATTCATCAAGTTTCTTTGTATTCGTTTCAATTTTAGATAAGATAGCGAGTTGGTCGTTTGATTTTGACTTTTTGAAATTTTGTTCTACTCCAACCCAATTATTTTGGGGAATATTATGAATTTCATCATAAATTCCACTTTCTCGGTATTTAACTATGTGATTTTCGTTTGTGTTTTTTTGGTATGATAATATTAATTGACCGCTACCGACATCCTCAAAATCATTTAATCCATTTACAACTTCTAAAACACTCGAATTTTGCAAAATTAAATCACGTGTCTTTTTATAGAACCCCTCGTAAAACGATATGTCAATAATGAATGTGTTAATAGAATTTTGTTTGCCAAGTTGAAATGATTTTTCAATAAAAAACATTACGGAATTATACTTTCCTGCACCAGATTTATCAATGATTGTATTATAGTTGTTTTTAAAATAATAAATCATTTCATTACTTATTAATTCTCTTCTTCTTCCGTGATATGTAAGGTAAGGTGGATTTCCAATTACTATATCAAAGCCAACAAAATCGCCATTGTCGTTCAAAACTTCGGGAAATTCAAAACGCCATTCAAAAGCATTTTCAAATATTTTGTTGGCTTTTATTTCTTCAATTTCCGTTTCTAATTTTTTAGTTTCTCCTGTTAGGTCTTTAACTTTTGCATTCCAATCGGCTTTTTCCTTTTTGCTCATTTCAAAAAGTTGTGTCTGTTGGGTCATTTGAAATAGTTCGCCTGATAGTTTTCTTAGCTTCTTTACTTTCGGATCGTTCATTGAAATTTCACTTCTGAAATCCGATTTAATATCGGCAATCAGTTTTTCCATTTCTTTTTTTTGTTCCTTGCTTTTAGCATTTCTGTAGGTATCAACGGCTATTCGGTAGCTGTCAATTGTCCACTTGCTTTTTTTAAGGGCTTGGCTCAAGTCTGCATCAATAGCAAAACGGCTTATCAATGAATTTCCGCATTTGATGTTGATGTCAATGTTTGGAAGAGTTTCAAGTTCGGTGGCGGTTTTGTAGTAAGCGTTTTTTAATAACTCAATCCATAAACGCAAACGACAAATTTTTACTGAATTAGAGTTGATGTCAACTCCGAACAAGCAGTTTTCAATTATTGTCTGCTTTTCGTGGAAAAGCATTTCTTGTATTCGTTGGCTTTCTTTGTTGTTTGGATTGTAATCAAAAAGTTCGCCTTCTTCATCCGTTACAATTAATTCATCATTTACAACTTCAATGTGATATTCTTTCACACGTTTTTCGGAACGGTCTTGTAAAATTTTTAAATCGTTTTTTACTGCAATCATTTCATTGAGTGCCGAAACTAAAAAGTGTCCTGAACCTACTGCTGGGTCACAAATTTTAATACTGTTTACAATTTCATTTGCTTCTTTTCGGTTTTCAATTTTGTCGTATAGTTCTTCAATGTCTTTGCATTTCCATTTTTTTACTTCATTGAATTTTTGAACAACTGCTTTGCGAATGGTTTCACGGCACATATACATTGTGATGAAACCGGGTGTGAAAAATGAGCCGTCTTTATAACCGTTTATTTTTTCAAATATTAATCCTAGAACAGAAGCGTTGATGAGTGATTTGTTTTCTTCCTGAATGTCTTCTGAACCTTCGCTGCTAAAATCATAAGCGTTCAAGAATTCAAACAAATATTCTAATGTGTTTAACTTACCTGTTAATTTTTTGCCTTGGTCATTTTTTAAAACAGTTGTAGAAATAATTGGAATTGTCTTATCATCCTTTAAATTGCTGATGAAAAGAGTTACCTGCTCAATATCTGTCGGCTCGAATAGAGAACTGTTTAGATAAGGAACTTTTTCAAAAACTTTTTTTACATCATCGTTTCTTTCACCAAATTTACGAGCCAACACTTGAAAGAATAAACTATTTATATCATCATAGTTTTTTATTTTGTCTAAGTTGAGGAAAGAATAAGATTTGTCGCCTTTGTGATAAGTGATGAGTTGCGCTTCTAATAATTTCAAAAACAAAATTCTGTTTATCCAAGTAATACTCAATTCAAGTGCAACATTAAATAAGCGTTCTTGTTGGGTGGTTCCAAATTGGCTTGGTCTGTCTAAACGACTTATTTTATCCAAGCTGTCAAGCTGAATGATTGCATCTTCGAGGATGCTCCCCGAATTTCTTTCACCTGCTTTATTTCTTTCAATTAATTTTTTGTTCCCGTTTTTTGTTTCAGTTAAACCAATAATGTGCAACAACTCACTATAAAAACGTTTGTCGAGGCTGTTGCTGTCGTTTGTGAACGGAAGTTTTAAAAGATGTTCTGGCGATAAAAGTTTGAAAAGAGCAATAAGAGAATTGTCGTCTGCCTTGTCGCTGTTACGAAGTGGCTTTTTATAATCTTGTATATTGAAATAGGTAAACTCAATTTCGGTTTTGATGTCGGAAATAAAAGGCTCTGCAATTTGTTTGTAGAAAAAATCTGTTTTGGTGTCCGCCAAACGTCCGCCTTCAAAGTCATTGAATTGTTTTACAAAGTCTTTGTCTTGAGCAAAAAGGCGGTCAAAAGTAGTTGCGTCAAAAATGAACCATTCGTTAATGTTGGTCGCCACCAAATATTTTACTTCAAGGTTTTTGTGTGTAATTCTTTCTCTTAAATAGTAAAGCACCAATTCCTGAAACGCTTTTGCGTTCAGTTTTTTGGTCGTTATCATTTCGGTCTTGTTGGTCGGCTTTTTTGCTTCAATGATTACTCCAACTTTACTTGCTGCATTGTTGCCATTATGAATAACAAGGTCGTTTCGACCTTTGGTATTTATAAAATGGTTTGGGTCGTAATACGTTTTCTTTAAAAAGTCAATGACAAGGTTTTTATGAAACTCTTCGCTTTCGGTGTCGTTTGTCCTGTCAAGTAACTGGATTAGATTTGTCTTGAAACCCTCGATTTCAGTCCTATTCGGTTTTACTTTTAGAAAAGCTTTGTTAAGTGCTTTTTTAGGTTTCAATTCTTTTATTTCCATTTACTTATTTGTCTCTTATTTCAGTCGGTTAAGTTACTTTTTTCTGTCGAAATACTTGTCGGTGCGGTGGCAAAATTTAGCTCTTTTGGTTTTGCCGAAGGGTCGGGCTTGAGTGTCGGGGCAAAACCAAATGTGCTAAATGTGGGCTGGCTTTTGTCGGTCGTTTCATTGTCGGTTTGTCTGTCTTTAAGCATTGGTGGTAATGACCCCGCGACTAAGCGAAGTCCAACAAATATACGTAAGTATTAATTTTTGGATTTTGTTTAGGCGCCTGTTCTGGGGCGTGCTTTGCGCAGCACAGCATGCAACAGGACATGACAGGTGGCGCAGTCGCGGGGTCATTCGAGTTCATGCGTAGCTTCGCGGAGTATGGACTCGAACGACCCGGCTAAGAAACGTAGGGGAGTTTGAAACGCTGCCCTTTCAGTTTAGTACTTAGCCAAGCCAAATATTTTTATAATTATTTTTCTTTTTTCATTATCAAAATTTTGGTTTGGCGGACTTTAATCGAAGCTCAAAACTTCCAATTTACCACCAAAACCCCTATGTTTTTTAGCCATTGTTACCCACCGTTTTCATTGTTTTTCAGCGTTGGGCAGGCATACTCTTTTGCAAGCTTTGGTTTGTGTTTCGGCTTTGTGTGGCTTGCAAATGTGTATGACTGCGAAGGGTTGGCATTATGATTTAGATTGTTTTCTTAGTCCAGTTACTGCTGTTTCAATGTCCTGCGTTGCTTTGTCGTTGCTCCATTCTTTCCAAAAATTTATAGTTGCACTTTGAGGTTTTAATGTAGGCTCGGCAATTAAAACTCTTGTTGGTAGAAGCGAAGCATCACCTACAATTAATGCTTCTCCGATGTCAAGGATTGGTAATACTTCTGTAAGTCCAGCTAAATTGTCGGGAAGTAGTCGTTTAATTACTGCTTGGTCTTCTGCGTTTGAAAGTCGCAATGAAATAAAGTTGTTGCATTGACTCAACACCGTTCTGTTTACCTCTGATGGCCTTTGACTGATTACTGTTAGGCTTACTCCGTATTTCCTTCCTTCCTTTGCTATTCGTTCAAAGCTCTTTAGTCCGAGTTCAGAAGCTGCGTCTTGGTTTGTCCTCTCTGGAATGTATAAATGTGCTTCATCACAAAGTAAACAAAGAGGATGTTGTTTTTCTTTCGGTGTCCATTGTTGGACTGAGAAAACAATTCTTGCGACTAAACCTATTACAAGTGGAAGAACATCAGAAGGAACTTCGGAAAAGTCAATGATTTTAATTCCTGCCTTTTTAGTATTTAGAATTGAACCTTGCATTAAACGACTACACAATTCATTCATCCAATTTAATTGAAGTTCATCCTCTGAAATTTGGAAAAGAAAACCTAATCGTTTGTCTTGGCTCTTTGCTTCTAAACGTTGAATAAACCTTGTCAATTTACCAAAATATGGACCTTGTTTTTCAGTTCCAGCTTTTGAACCTTCAACCATTTGTTCATCAAGAGTTATTAATTCATTCAAAACATTATCAATTTTATACGGAATTGGGCTGTCAATTGTAATACTTCCTTTAAAAGTAGTGTCACCAACTTCGTCTAAATATTTTTGTTTCTCGTTAAAAACAGTTTTTGAAAATAACATTGCTTGGTTAGGTGCATTGCTGTCACTTCTGTCAAGAAGCATAGCCAACATTTCTTCATAAGTCAACAACCAATAGGGCAACATCAAAACATCATTATTAAGATTCCCTTTTTTGCCCAAATCAGATGGATTTGCAACACGCAAATGTTGTATCCCATCCGCTTTAAAATCTTTACCGCTGTATTCACCGTGAATATCAAATAGAATGCAGTTTGCCATAGGTAGCTTTGCTATTTGTTCAACAAGCTTTGCAACACACCATGACTTTCCTGAACCAGTACTGCCAACAATTACAGCATGTCTTTGAAAAAGTTTATCTCCATCTAAAAATGCTTCTGCATTTTCATCAATAGAATACTTGCCGATTGAAAGAGGTATTTTATAATTTTCTTTCGTGGAAATTGTCTGCATAAACTTGGTGATGTTCTCACCGACTATTGGAAAGCAAGGAGCTTCAATTTCAGGAACAGTATCAAGTGTCCTCTTGAATACATTTTCTTTTTCTCCATGTTTGTCAAGCAAAGTGCCAATTAAATTTACTTTCAGAATATTTTCCGTGAAGAGAAAATTACTTAATCCTAAATCATCTCCTGTTGGTTGTTCTTCATCAGAAGCTTTTCTGGTTATGCGATTGATAATGCCGATGAGATGCTGCCCTGCTTTTGAACTCTTTATTGCCACCAAATGATTTACTTGCAGCTTTCTTAGCTTTTCTATTTCGGCAACCTTAACAATGAGTGTAGCTGTGTCAACACTAAAAACTGTTCCGATAGAAGATGATTCTTCAAATTTGAAAATTGCCATGAGTTTATGATTTAATTAGTTTTAGATATTCAGCCAATGTCCAATAACTTACATTCGGAATAATTTCTGGAGTTGTAAAAAGTGAAGAATAAATACGAGTATCAGTTGTATTTGCTTCTTCAATTAAAATATATGCCCTACTTTTATTATCAATGATTGCTTGTTTTGTTTTTGGCGTTATTTCTTTAGAGATTACGATTATTGGTTTGTTATTTTTGATTTGTGTGATTAGTTTTGGTTGAACATGAATATCATTGAAACCGTAACCAATACACAAAAAACCATTAGCATTTTCTATTTCATTGTCTGCTTGCGTGAATATTGTTCTGAAAGGCTCTAATTGAGTTTCAAAGTATTTTGATAGTCCTGGAGTTACTATTGATGGCTTCAAATCCGTTGGTATTGTATGTCTTAATGGAAGCTGAATATCTTGCTCTTGTTGTGTTTTAAACCAGTCTAATGAACCATGAACTTTCCAAATATTTACTTGTCCGCTAAATCCCTTTAGCTCTTTGATATTATTTTGATGAATTTGGTTTGTAAAATGCCCAAAATAGTTTTGAGCAAAACCGTTACATATAAAAGTTCCAGCCATACTTGCAGCATACTCTGCGAGCCTGTCATAATTTGTTGTTATTATTGACAGCTTTTTATCTGTTGGATAAACAAGATACTTTGTCAACTCGGCTAAAGGAAATTCAATTTTGTTACCTACAAATTGGTCATATGCTTCAAGGTCATGCTTGTTTACTAATTCCCATGTCTTGAAAATGATTTCATTAAGAACTTTGGGTCGGATACGCAATTCTTGCAACGCCAATTCCAAGTCTTTTAACTTATCAAGCTGAACTATAAATTCATCAAATTGACTTTGGTCGTCTGCATCTGAAAACGAAATTGACTTTTTTAAATGTTCCCCAAGTGTCCACATTGAAGGCAAGCCGAAAGAAACGGATGCCCCGCTTCCAAGTATTACTAATGGAACTTTATTCGTCCATTCTTGAAGTTGTTTTAGTAATGAGTCAAAGTCCATATTTTATTCAATTACTTTTATTGTTTCATCCCCACTGATATTCCTGATTTTTACTCGTTTCGGTTTTTTATCACTTGTAATTTTTCCGTCCCAAAATTCTTTTGATTTTACTCCGTCTTTGATTATATAACCAAGTTTATCAATCTTAATTTCGGTGGTGCTGTGCCATTGACCTTCTGCGTTTTTACAGTCAAGTGCAACAAGTTCTATAAGTTCTAAACCTTCTTCACTTATGTTGATTGGTTGGAAGGTTTTACCTTTTTTAATTGATTGTAAATTTCCTTTTTGGTTGAAATCGCCAATTTTTTGAATGAGGCGGTCGCTAATGAATTTGGTAATTTCCGTTTCGTAACCGTTTTTGGTTTTTGTGGCTTTAAATTCAACAATATCCTCTATTACTATTTCGTGCAGCAGGTTTTTAAGGTCCTTCAGTTCAACCTCTATTTCGGTGGCGTTGTTGTCTTTGATAAATTTCTCTAATGCCTTTTGGTCGTCAATATCTATGTAATACACAATTACTTTTTTCGCATTGACTTCTAAGTTTTGTAATTCCTGATTGATAATCGTATTGATGGCAGGAATATCCAAAACTTTTTCCTGTGTGTTCAGCAAGTTTGGAACATAAACAGGGATAATTCCTTTTTTGCTTTCGGAAATTGATCCGAACCAAAAATTGCTAATTCCTTTTACTCCTTTTTGTAAACCCGGAATAAGTGTCGCTAACTTATCCATTGTTTGCTGTGGATTGCGAAATAAACTCACTCCGTCTTTTACTTCTAAAATTTGAAAATTGGCTTTGCTTTCTTTTAATCTATCTCGTACGGTATAAATACTGTTAATACCAATATCAACGTGTATAAACTTTCTGCCTAAATCGTTTGAAACTTTTGCAGTAACTCCACTTCCTCCAAAAAAGTCGGCTACTACCATTCCTTTATTACTACTCGCATTAATCATTCTTTGTAGTAATGCTTCTGGTTTTTGAGTTGAATAATCTTGGCGTTCATTCGCAACAGGATTTACTGGTGGAATGTCATTCCAAAAGGATTCTACAATATCACCCTCGGATTCATAAATTAATCTTGATCCACCACCTGTTGGATTTACGTCATCTCTATATCTCTTCCCATTTTCATCCGTTTTGAATCTTTCTAAATATTGCTCACTATGTGGGCGCAACTGGGTATTCCAAGTATATTCTTCATCATTTTTTACATAGTAAAATATATCATCGTGCTTTTGTGGGAATTTTTTTGTTGTCTTTCTTTTGAAACCGAAATAGCACCAAACAATATTGTTTTTGAAGTTACTTTCTCCAAAAACTTCATCAAGTAAGATTTTTACATAGTGACCAACCTTGCTATCCAAGTGAACATAAATACTTCCATTATCACTCATTATGCTTTTTATGGCTAATAAATTTTCATACATCCAATTTAGATAATCTTCTTTCTGCCAAATATCACCATACATTTTTTCCTCAAATGCTTTGAGTTCAGCAATGTCCATTTCTTGTTCGGCAGCGGCAATTTTTTCTGACAATTTTGGATTTTTTCGGATATATACTTTTTTGGCATAGTCAGCGCCACTTGCAAAGGGTGGGTCAACATAAACCAAGTCCACTTTAATACCTTTTTCTTTCAGGTAAGCACAAGCGGAAATACATTCACCTCTTATTACCAAGTTTTCAGAAGGTTTGCCCACAGTCTCCAAAGGTTCCACTTCGTAGTACGGCATACCTCTTTTTATGCGGTCGTAAACCTTATCATTTTCTCGGTAACGCAATACCCGTTGCGTTCGGGTAATGTTATCTAAAATTGCTTGTCCTTCAACCGTATTAGGGTAGTATGGAATGTATTTTATTGACATATTTTAATCTTTAAAAAACTGGTTTATCTTGTTATTCAATTTTGAAACATTGGCTGTAATGTCTTTGCTGTCTTCCAAATAGAGAAAATCAAAACGCTGATAGCCAAATTTTTCTTGGTTGAGTTGTAAAAACTCGGTTTCAACATATTTTTTCTTTTTTTGAAACACCTTGTCCTCTGCGTAAACAGCTCCTTTAGTTTCAATTAAAAGTACTTTATGAATTTTTTCCTTTTCGGTTCGTTTTATTATCAAAAAATCGGTGGTGTATTTACCGACATTTTTCCAGTATTTGCCTTCTTTGGCAAAGCAGTTAATGACAAATTCAGTCAAACCTCTTTCACCATTGTAGTAAATCTCCAATTCCTGATTCTTTAAATCAGCAAGCTGCAATGATTTTTGCAAGGTTTCAATTTCAAAACCACTGCTTCCACTTCCTCCAAAATTGTATGGCAAATAATGAAAAGTATGGTTTTTAGATTTTATAGGCAAAGAGTAATCTTTTTGAGATTTGAAAGTTTCCCAATCTGGAGCCCATTTTTCCATGCCTTGTGTTTTCATGCTTTCGTACATGGTTTCATAAGCCTTTCTAACTTCTTCCCAATCAACATTTATTTCTTCTTTTGATTTGTCCAATTCCAAAATTTTAGCTGTGTCAGCATCATTCGGATAAAGTCTTGAATTTTTCTCAACTTCAGTCAGTCGTTCAGCAATCAGCAATTCAGCTTGTTTAGGAATAACCTCTGTGTCCGTTTGCAGGTCTCTTTTGATGCTAAAGGCAACTCGTATTTTTGATTGGATTAAATGCAAATCGTATAACTCGTTGAAAAAGCAATTTCCATCTTTTTCATAAGATACTGCTTCAAATATTTCGTTCAGTTCATTATTGTATTTGTGCAACTGCATTTCTGAAATGAGACCGAAACTTTGGCGTGAAACTTCAAAAAGCCATTGATTGAAATTCGCAAATCCAATACCAGTTTCGTTGATAACGTCAATTTCGCCTGTGTCAATGTTTGCAATGTCGCTTGTGGTAATCAAAGCGGATGCCTTGTAATCTTCAATGTTTTTTATAAGGGCTTTTAGTTTGGCTTTTGTGTTTGGGGTTTCTTCCTCATCAACCGACTGATAAGTAACTTTCATTTGATAAAAGTCCACTTTCGGCAATTGCAAATATTCCATGCGGCTGTGTCGTTCTACCATTTCGGCTTTGCCAATGCGTTTGGTGTTGTTTAATTCATCAATGCTACTGTTTTGTTCCTGTTTCAGTTGCTTGTTCAGTGTGTCGGCATTGTCTTTATTCAGCCAAATCAAAGCTGTTTCTTCTTTGCCTTTATCCACTTGGCGTAAACATCTACAACTGGTTTGTAAAACCATATTTTGCGGACTGTCGCCTTTTTGAGAAAGTATTACACCTGTCAAACTTGGGCAGTCCCAACCTTCTTTGCCTACTTGAACCAAAAGAATGTATTTCTTTTTTGAAATAGGCAAGTCCAAAGAACGAAATTCCAACTCGCTTCCTTCTGGTTGTGAGTATGCTTTATTTCCTTTGTGAAATCTTAAAATTTCATTTGGCTTAATTTTTAATTCACCCGTAAGAAAAGGATAAATTTCTTCTTCCAAAACCCCAATATTGCTACAATAGATTGCTATTTTAGCAATGGTTTTATTTTCATAAACCTTGTTCTTGTATTGGTTATCAAAATCTTCAATACCTTTTTTAATTATTGAAAATCTATCAAGTCCTTCGCCAGTTCTAATAGTTGGTGTTTTCAAAAACTGTTTTACCGCTGTTATTAAAGGATAGTAATAAACAGTATTGGTAATTTGAGAAAATTTAAACTCATAATCGCCAGCTTTAATTTTTTCTGCACTTTGCAAATAAGGCGTTCCTGAAAAACCTAATACTGTTGTGATATTTCCTTTACTGTGCCAATAGTTTACAGCTTGTCTTAATTTAATGTCGTCTGTTGCTGCATGATGTACTTCATCAATCAAGATGGATAAATTCGGTATTTGCCCAAACAGTCTTTTCAGATCATTGGTTGTGTCTTTTTCTTCTTCCTCTATTTCCAGTTCGGTTTGTGCATTAAAAGAAAAACTTTCTAAAATTACTTTTTCCGCATTTACCACAAACACCTGTCCGAAAGGGTTCGGTAAACAGGCATTCACTTTTTGAGCATTTGGGTTTCTTGCCTTGTTACTTTTCTTCGCTGTTTTTTGCTCGTCCAAAACATCAAACTTCATTAGTTTTTTAAGGTTACTTGCCGATGGTTCGGGCAGTACCCAAGCAGGGTCAAAGTTTTCAACGGTCTTTAAACTCGGTACAATGGAGGATTTTAAACCGGAAGGGATAAGGACTAAAAAATTATGAGCAAATGCTTTGTTGTCCGGTTCGTTGTTCGCAAAATACAAGTCCAGATAAATGAAAGCAGCCATGAGAAAAGTTTTGCCAGCTCCCATTGGTAAACTCATTAAATAGTCTGCATAACTGACTTTGTAAAAAATGCTTTTAATGATAGTATCATAGTCAAGCGTAGCAGGGTTTGCTTTGATTAGCTTTTCCAATTCAGGTATGTAGTTCCCATTCCCGTTTTTCTGTCTTGAAAAGTCAAATAAAGCAAATGCGTTTGTGTGTTTATTTAAATAATCTCTTGCAATTTGGTTGATGTCCAGATTTGCCAAATCGGTTCCATTAATAAAAAAACCTTCTGAAAAAAGTTGCCAAAGCGGCTTATTCTGCCCTTGTATTTTTAGAAACAAATAAGTTTCAATTGCTTCAATTTGCGTATCACGTAAATGTCCTTTGTCCCTGATGTATTTAATCAAATCACGAATTGTGCAGTCGTCAGACTGCACCCATTCGTTTTTTTTATTTTGTATGATATAATGAAGCATTACTTTTTCTTGTATTTAATTTTCTGTTCTGCAACTTTCAGCACTTTTTCCGCTAATTTTTCGTCTTGCAAATCATAAGCGATTTTGTCGCTGAGCCATGCAATCAAAAGTTCTTCTTTGTCCAACTTGTAGAACTTGGCAAACCTGAGTACCTGTTCTTTAGTCGGTTTACGTTCGTTTCGTTCAAACTTGCTGATAATGGCTTGGTCAATATCCAATTCAGCAGCAGTCTGTCGGAGAAACAATCCTTTTTCTTCTCTTGCATTTCTAATTATATCACCAAAGCTATTCATAAGACATTATGTGTTTTGACAAAACTGGTCAAATGTAATAATTATATTCGGAATATTTATTTGCGGGATGGCAAAAATTTATACTCTTTTGGTTTTTTTTAGGTGGGCTTGTGAGTTGGGAAAAACCAAATGTGTATAAATGTGCGGTGGGCTTTTTTCTAATGGTGGGTAACGTTGTTGTATATGGTTTGTTGCGTGTTTTAAGCAACTAATTTAGTAAATAATTACCGACCAAGAAAGTCCGCGAGGACTTTCGTAAGTAAGCGAGAAGCTAGCAATAAATTATATACGGTGTTGTGCTTTCGTTATTTTTTTCATATTGGAAAGCCTTCTTGTCGTAGTTCTAGTTTTTCCTTATCGCTAAATCTTTCAATAATTAGGTCTAAACTTTTTTTGTCTAAACGCCTTTTCCTTACCCAGGAATATAATTTATCTCCCATATATTTTTGACTTTTTGACCATTTACCAGTTGGGTTTATATTTTGATTATATCTGAATTCTTTCCATTCGTTTACTCTATCTATTAATCTTTTGGTTACTTCCCAAGACCTCTTTTCATCAAATTGTAATTCCCAAGCTTCATTTAGTTCCGTTACTAGTTCTATACCAATTATGTCTTTTTTCTTTTTCATATGGGAATTGAACCTTGTTTGATACGCTGATTTAGATGGGTTTTCATCATTTAATAATTCGTCAATATACCTTCTTGTCACATCTTTTGGTTTTCTACTCGTTTCTTTGAAGTCAAAGCCTGTATTTTGTACTTCTTTTCGAAGAGCTAGTTTCTTTCCATTTTTATTGGAAGCCTTTAAACCAACTAAAAATGTTCCTAGTGTTTCTCCATTAAATGAATACCTATGGTTAACTCTTATGTCTTCATTTGCTTTAATAGCTTGTTTAAGAATTTTCAGCCATTGTAATTCAATTATTCGTTCTCTTTCCTTATGTCCATCTTCAAAATGAAAATCTATTGATTTTAGTTTTTTTAGATGTTCCTCAGGCATTTTTAATATTGAATGATTATAAATATCTTTTTGTTTTCTATACCAGCCATAAAGTGTTCTGTCTTCAAAGGTTACGGGAACTGTTGTTTTATTGTATTTTTCTTTGAATTTCTTCATTCTTTCGAACATCATATCCCACTTTTCAAGATATTCATCTGTGATTTTAAGTTCGTAATTGTAATTAGTTTGTTGTAAGCTCCCCCAAAACTAGTACTGTTTAAAAGTAGAAAAAAGCATTAACTTTAAACAGTAAAATTATGAGAAAGAGTAAATTTAGTCCAACCCAAATCGCAAAGATTTTAAAA
>Ga0075118_10000399_pt1 | contig 41573 bp, 30 predicted proteins | sample AntAceMetag02UKE_FD_69794 | JGI IMG/M metagenome (GOLD analysis project Ga0075118, IMG submission 69794) | Saline lake microbial communities from Ace Lake, Antarctica - Antarctic Ace Lake Metagenome 02UKE | ecosystem: Environmental > Aquatic > Non-marine Saline and Alkaline > Saline | place...
TTGAATGGAGAAAAAAATGGGAAAGAAGCTGGGAAGAAGTAAAATATTGCAGTGAACGCTGCAGAAGGTCCAAATAAATAATAACTAAATATGTCTGAAGTTTCCATTGTCTTTCCTCACCAGCTTTTTCAAAACGCTGAAGCGCTCAACAAAAACAGGCCGATTTACTTAGTGGAGGAGTTTCTATTTTTCAAGAAATACAATTACCACAAACAAAAGCTTGCTTTTCATCGAGCGAGCATGAAAAGCTACGAATTAAATTTAAAATCAGCAGGTTACGATGTAAACTATATTAACACTCCTGATCCAAACTCCGATATTAGAAGTCTAATTCAATACTTGTATCATGAGGGGGTAAAAACGATTTATTTGACAGATCCTACTGATAACTGGCTGTCTAAAAGAATAAACGAAAGTGCTCTTAAGTGTGGAATTAACATTCAACAGTTTGAGAGTCCTCTTTTCATTAATTCTAAAGAAGATTTGGCTTCTTTCTTTAGGCCAGACAAGAAAAAATTCTTTCAAACTTCCTTTTATAAAAGCCAGCGCAAAAAGTGGAAAGTTCTAATTGAAGAAAATGAGGAACCCGCTGGAGGCCAATGGTCTTTTGATGCCGATAATAGAAAAAAATATCCTAAAACCAAAATACCTCCAGCAGTTCATTTTCCAGTAACAAATTCCATTTGGAAAGAAGCGGTAAGTTATACGAATGAGCATTTTTCAGACAACTTAGGAAGCCTAAACAATTATCCTATTTACCCCTTCTCAAATGAGAGTGCAGCCAATTGGCTCAAACAGTTTTTTGAACAACGCTTTCATGAATTTGGAGACTACGAAGATGCTATTGTCCAAGAAGAGCTTATACTGCACCACAGTTTACTCTCCCCGCTTATTAATACTGGATTACTTCATCCAAAAAAGGTGGTTGAAGCGGCAGTAAAGTCTGCTACTAGTTATAACGTTCCGCTGAATTCAACGGAAGGGTTTGTTCGGCAAATATTGGGTTGGCGAGAATTTACAAGGGGAATGTATGAGGTAAAAGGAAGCTTTTCTAGAACTCGAAACTTTTGGGGTTTTAAACGAAAAATTCCAGCTTCTTTTTATACGGGTACTACTGGAATTTTGCCAGTAGACACTGCTATTAAAAAAGTGCTTGAAACTGGCTATTGTCATCACATTGAACGGCTTATGGTTTTAGGCAATTTTATGCTCTTGTGCCAATTCGATCCAGACGAAGTTCATCGATGGTTTATGGAATTGTTCATCGACGCATACGACTGGGTAATGGTGCCGAATGTTTATGGTATGAGCCAATTTGCAGATGGAGGAACTTTCGCCACCAAACCCTACATCAGCGGATCGAATTACCTGCGTAAAATGAGTAATTATCCAAAAGGAGATTGGGAAGCTATTTGGGATGGATTGTTTTGGAATTTTATGGATCAAGAGCGCGAATTTTTCCTTTCCAATCCCCGCTTGAGTATGTTGGTTCGAAATTTTGATAAGCTGACCCCAGACAAGAAGGAAGCACACCTGCAAAACGCCGCTGCTTTCTTAGATAAATTGGATGGATAATTAAAGGAATATCTTAAAACCCAAAAATGAATCTAAGCTAATAATTTGACTGAATTCAAGTATCAAATCTTTGGCGTTGGCACCTCAAATGAGTAGTAATTATTTCATTCTTTAATGTCTTTAAAACAAAACAAATACAAAATGTCAATCTATGTGCTGAAATAGAATCTTTATATATCATTGTCATATTAGTTTTATCTTAAAAGTAATTGAACATCCTTTAAAGATTAGACTATTCATTCTAGAACTTAAGTACTATGGAAAATAAACTTCTAATTTATTGCACAGAGTGAAAGCTATTCGAACGTTGATTCTTTACAATAACTATTTGGTGGAACTTGCGGCTCCTATTCTAAAACAAGAAGGGATCAAATACTCCACATTAGAAATTAACAAAACAAGTAGCATTGATAAAACGCTCGCAAAGCTTTATCCCAGTCTAATTCTAATTGAATCCAACAAAGACAATAACAAAAATTTAGAACTTCTGCGTCAATGTATAAGCATCTGTGAAAATTCAAATATTATTTTCATAACGGAGTCTAGTGACCTTGACGCCTGCGTGAAATTGGTGAAAGCTGGAGCTGATGAAGTTATCAGTAGTTCTGAAATAGCGACAAAATCTAATTTATTTAAAGTGCTTACTGGTGCGCTGAACTATAGGAAAAGACTAGTTAGGAAAAGCGATATTGAGAATATTTCTCAAACTGTTGCAAAAATTGGAAGCTGGGAATACAATATCGAACATAACATACTTTTCTGGTCAGACATAACCAAAAAAATCCATGAAGTTCCCGAAGATTTCGTTCCTATTGTTGAAGAAGCAATCAATTTTTACAACGAAGGCTGGAGTCGAGATGCGATATCGAAAGCATTTGGCGCGCTATTGCAATCAGGTGAAAAAATAGACTTAGAATTACCTATAACTACGGCAAAAAACAATGAAGTCTGGGTGAGTGCTATTGGTGAGGCTCAGTTTGTTGGCGAAAAATGTGTTCGAGTTTTCGGAACATTTCAAGACATAACTCCACACAAAATTCTGGAGCAGCAATTAAGAAATTCTGAACTCAAATATCAAAAGGTGGTTGAGGCTTCAAATGATATTATTTGGGAAATTGAAGTTGGAACTGCTGTCGTTAACTACGTAAGAGTAAGCAGTGAATCAACACAATCACATAAAGAAATTAGCTTAAGAAGTATTCTAAGAAAAATTCATAAGGAAGATCGTTCACGATTCGTTAATAGCTTGAAACATATTATTGAAAACGATACAATTGCCATTTGGAACTGTCAATACAGAATAAAAAGAGATGACCTTAATTACATCTGGATTGAAGATAATGCCTCGATAATTCGAGACGCTAACGGAAAAGCAATAAGAATTATAGGAGCAGCAAAAAACATTACAGAAAAAAAGAATTATCTAAAAAAAATAGAAAGTCAGAATGCTATTTTTAGAAAAATTACATGGACCCAGTCTCACATTTTGAGGTCTCCAGTTGTAAATATTTTAGGCTTATTAGGTTTGTTAAAATTAGAACTAAAAACCGATGCAGAATCCCCTAAAGAAACTGAAGAAATTATTTCATTGCTCGAAGTCGCTACACTCGACCTAGATGAAACCATAAAAGAAACTGTGAAGCAGTCAAATGATGCCTTACTCAATTTAGAGAAAGAGGAGTCAACTAAAAAAAATCCGTTTATTCAAATTATAAAAGACTGGTATTGAGTAAAATGAACATTGACGGAGTTCATTGCCTAATTCTAGTTTTCAAAACCCAACTACTTAGCTCCCCTCTAATCTTTTATCCACATTGCATTAAAAATTTTGTTGAAGCGTTCTGATTATTTTAAGTTCATTTGAAATGGGAGTCAACAAAATGAGACTGTATTGGTACATAGTCAGCTTCTTAAATTAGTGCAATACATTTTAGAAGAAACAACATGATTTCATGAAGCTATACTACTATCTCTAAATTAGGAAACAAGAAGAATTTAAAGCTTATTTAATGCATTAACATCCCCCTATGCAACCTGCTTTCTTGTCAGTGGCGTACTTGCAGAATAACTACCTGTGCGTGTTTTTGCCGTATGTCAGCTAGGCTTCACCATATCGCGGCATGCAAAAAGACTTCGCGAAGTTGTTTCCTTTGTGTCAATTCAAAGTGGTTGCTCTACCAATTTGAAAAAAGGTCTGCTATTTATTGACATGCTGCTCAAATAAAAATCATCTCATTCATATTTCTATTAAATAATACTTAATCTAGATAAAGGATATTGTACAATATATCGCACTTCTGGATAAATTAAACTAGAAGCATTGCTTTTAAATGACCCGTTAATAGCCTATTTTTTCTTCTTAGTTTTGCTGTGAAGTGAGAAAGTCAATTAAAATCAAAGCATTTTTAATGTTATCAGTACTATTTGTAGTGCTGATTCATAATTCAGTGCCTCACTTCCATAATGTACAGAATGCTTTAGAAATTGAGTTTTCTGCTAAAAACACAGTAGAACACAATCACCAACACGAGACTCATTCACATGATGGACATGAACACGCTGAAAGTATAGGTTTATGGGCTATTTTAGATCTACTTGTCGGTCATCATTCTCATGCAGATGGAGCTACTGAACTAACTGATATACTAAACGATACCTTAAAAAATAAAGAGCTCAATCAAATTGAATTTCAACCTTTCTTCACCTTAAATGAATTTCTATCAATAGTCCATTTTAAACCGAATTACTTAAACTTAGCCAAACTCAATGCAATCATTTCATTGAGTGATGGCGAGAAGTTATCTCTAAGGGGCCCCCCTGTTCTAGGTTAATTCTAAGGCGGTTTTTTATCCGCTTTTAAGCAGTCTTTGCTGCTAAATTGAATTTCGAATAACCTAATATCCTTTACAATGAATATTCTCAAAGTAATCGCCATTGGCGTATGCCTTCAACCTTTTGGGCTAACCGCCCAAGATTCGGAAATTGAAAGTATCTTAAATGAAATTGAAAAAAATAATATTGAGCTTAAAGCTATGGCTCAGTTTATTGAAACTGAACAAGTAAAGCTAAGTTCTGGCAATAACTTGCCCGATCCGATTGCAGGAGCTTATTACCTTCCTTTTGGTAATCATAGTTCAGGCGCCTACACAGAAATTCAAATAAGTCAGTCATTCGAATTTCCGACCGTTTATAGTGCTCGAAAAAGGCTCAATGAGAACCAGTTATTGACTAATGAACTGCATTATGCGCTAAAACGACAGGATCTCCTCAATACTGCTAGAAAGTACTGTTTGGAGTTGATAGTGGCAAATAAACGCTTAGTACATGAACAAGAATGGGCCGATAATGCTAGTGCGGTGTATACTCAGATTGAGGAATTGTACTTAAAAAATCAAGTTGGATTGCTGAATCTTAACAAAGCTAAAGTAGCTTGGATACAGGGAAAATTTAAAATTCAGCAATTGAAAAAGGATAAAAGTCAGTTACTACTTGTTCTTAAGAGCCTCAACAACGGTAATGTCATAGCGCTAAATGCCTCTGAATGGATTCCAAGTATAGATTTAATGAATAAGGATAGTCTTTGGACTAACAAAACATTGAAAGACCCGTGGCTCAATCAATTGGAACAAGAAAAGGAAATAGCCAAGCAGCAGCTTAGGCTATCAAAGAATAATTCGCTTCCTCAAATCACAGCTGGTTATAATTATCAAGGAATTAAAGGTGACACGTACTCGGGCATTTATGCAGGCCTTACCATACCCCTGTGGAGTAATCGCAATAATGTAAAGGCTGCTAAGTCCAACGTAGTATTTAAGGAAACCGCAACTCACTATAAAAAACAATCGGCGTATTTGGGTTTTGAAAAACAATACAACGATTACCAGCTGTTGCAACTTGAATTCAATGAATACAAACTGGCATTAGAGGGAATGAACAGTGAAGAGCTGCTTTTGAAAGCTTATGAATTGGGTGAAATTTCATTTATAGAATACCATATGGAGTTGCGTTTCTACCACGATGCGATTGACACTATGTTGAACTACCAAGCGGAACTTTATGCGATTCAATCTGATTTACTAAAACACAATTTATAAAATTATAAAAACCTTTATATGAAATACTTAACATTACTTATCACAATAATAGCTACACTAACTTTTAGCGCTTGTAATAACGGTCCTAATTCAGAAGAACAGAATCACTCTCATGAGGAACATGAACATGGAGATAGGGAAATGCACTCGCATGATCACAACAATCAAGATGAGCACAATTCTCCTCCAGAACAAGAAGAGTTTGAAATAGTTCCAGATAGTATAACAGCAGGCCAAGAATTACACCATCACTCTGACGATCACGAGCATAAACACTAAAAAATTAATTGAGATGAGATATTTAATAGTATTCCTGAGTTTAGCAATTTCTAGCTGTCAATCGGAAGAAAATGACGAGCAAAAACACGCTCACGACGAGTTGGGCAATCATATATCGACGACAGAAGCTGTTCCTTCAACAAATTATACAATATGGACAGATAAAACAGAACTGTTTGTTGAGTTTCCTGCACTGATCGTTGGCAAAAACAGTCGCTTTTTAGCGCACTTTACATCTATGAACAAACACAAGCCTATCCTTGAGGGAAACCTTACAGTAAGCCTGATTAAAGGAAGCAAAGGGATTCGACATAAAGTAGAGTATCCTGGCTCTCCAGGAATTTTCACTCCTACTCTTCAACCAAAAGAATCGGGTATTTGTCAACTGATATTCGAACTCAATACACCTGAATATTCCGATCGAATTGTTATTGAAAATATAGTGGTTTATGCGTCTGCTGAAGAAGCTAAAAATACTTTAAGCATTGATAAAGAAGCAGGTGGCGGTATTTCATTTTTAAAAGAACAAGCTTGGAAAATTGAATTCCAAACGACTCCAGTTTCAGAAAAAGAAATCTTTGACGTCATTACCACTTCAGGAATTTGGACGGTAGCCCTCGCCGACCATCAAAACTTAGTGGCCACTTCAAATGGAATAGTAAATTTTAAAATGGGCAACATTAGCGAGGGAAGCCCAGTGAAAAAGGGTGATATGCTTATGACTTTAGGAAGCGGAAGTTTGACTTCCAATAACATCAGCTCCGATATTCAAAAAGCAAAAATTGACTTGGACCAAGCCGAGGCCGAATTCGAGCGAAAAAAAGAACTTTACGATGCTAAAATCGTCCCAAAGGCAGTTTATGAAAAAGTGGAACAAAAATATTTTTTGGCTAAATCCAACTACAAAACTTTAAGTAATGGCTACGTTGCGGGAGGAAGACAAATTGTGGTTCCATTTGATGGTTATGTAAAGTCGATTGCAGTCGTCAATGGAGGATTTGTGCAACAAGGAACCAATTTAATTACTATTACCAACCACAAAAGCAGCCTTCTTGAAGTTCAAGTTAGCCCTAATTATGCAGTTCAGTTAGAGCATATAAATGACCTGTGGTACCAACCCAAGTCTGGGGTTTGGTCCAATTTAAATAAACACAGCGGAAAAATTCTATCTGTCGGTAAAGAAGTAGAATCAAACAAGCCGCTTCTTTCTATTTATGCCCAAGTAAATGAAGATATTGAGATGCCTGAAGGTAGTTTTACAGAAGTTCAAATAATGATAGGCGAACCAGTAAGATCCTTGGTCATACCGACTTCCTCGTTATTAGAGGATTATGGGAATTTCTCAGTCATCGTTCAGCAATCGGGTGAAATTTTCGAAAGAAGAATAGTAACCATTGGCAAACGAAACGGCAACGAAGTAGAAATAAAAAGTGGATTGAAAATCAGTGAGATAGTCGTTTCCAAAGGTGCCTATCAAGTTAAGATGGCTTCGTTATCTGGACAAGCTCCTGCTCACGGTCACGAACATTAATCTGGATAAGTTATGCTGAACAAAATTTTATCTTTTTCTCTCGAAAACCGACTGGTTGTATTGCTGGTTGCTGCACTCTTAAGCGTTACTGGGATTTATATTGCCCGAAACATGAATGTAGATGTGTTTCCAGATTTAACGGCCCCAACCGTAGCTATTTTGACAGAGGCCCATGGAATGGAACCGGAAGAAGTAGAAAAACTGGTCACTTATCAAATTGAAACGGCCTTGAATGGTTCTCCAAATGTTCGCCGAATTAGATCATCATCTGCTACGGGAATTTCTATTGTTTGGATCGAATTTGAATGGGGAACCGATATTTATCGAGCTCGTCAAATAGTGAGTGAACGCATTCCGATGGTTCAAGAAAATTTGCCAGCCGGAGTAGGAACGCCTACCATGGCCCCCATTTCCTCCATAATGGGTGAAATCATGTTTTTGGGCATTCATTCCGACAGTTTAACGCCAATGGAATTGCGAACACTGGCCGATTGGACTATTAGACCTCGAATAAAATCACTCAGTGGTGTAGCCAATGTATTAGTTATGGGTGGAGATTACAAACAATATCAAGTGTTAGCTAATCCTGAAAAACTTAAATATTATGATGTAACCATAACTGAGCTTTTTCAAAAAGTAAAGGAAAGCAATATTAATGTTCCGGGTGGATATATCAATCAATATGGAAGTCAATACAACATCAAGGGAAGTGGTCGCATATATTCCATCGAAGAATTAAAAGAGTCGGTGTTGAAAACCGTAAATGGACAAACCATTAAAATTAAGGACGTAGCCGACGTCATCATTGGTGCTTCAGACAAAATTGGCGACGCTTCGCTGAATGTAAAGCCTGTGGTCGTTTTAACCATTTCCAAGCAACCCCAAGTAAACACTCTAGAACTGACCAAACGACTCGACGAAACCATTGCCGATTTGAGTAAAACGCTACCGAAAAGTGTACAACTAGAAAGTCATATTTTCAGACAATCCGATTTTATTGAAGCATCGATTAGTAACTTGAATCGTACGCTTCTAGAAGGTGCTTTTTTCGTGGTAATTGTGTTATTCATTTTCCTCATGAATTGGCGAACAACAGTTATTTCATTAGTAGCTATTCCTATCTCTCTGTTGGTTTCCATCATCGTATTGAAACTGTTGGGTTATACCATTAATACTATGAGCTTGGGCGGTTTGGCTATTGCCATTGGCGCTTTGGTAGATGATGCCATTATTGATGTAGAAAATGTATTTAAACGATTGCGGGAAAACAGTGTTAAACCCAAAGCTGATCGTTTGCCTGTTTTGGTAGTTGTAAAGGCTGCTTCAATTGAAATTCGCAGTTCCATAATCGTTGCTACACTTATCATTATCGTCTCATTTATACCCTTATTTTTCTTGGGTGGTATGGAAGGTCGATTGCTTCAGCCTCTCGGAATTGCTTTTATCACCTCAGTACTTACCTCATTAATAGTAGCCGTAACCGTTACGCCTGTGCTCTGCTCCTATTTACTAAAGAGCGAAAAGGTGTTGTCTAAACAAGCAAACGGAACCGCAGCAGAAAACTGGTTGAAGGCAAGGTATTCGAAAAGTCTTGAATGGGTTTTATGGTACCCTAAATCAATCATAGGGTCTACTATTATTGTATTCCTCATCTCTTTGGTTTTATTTTTCCAATTGGGACGTAGTTTTTTACCGGAATTCAATGAAGGTTCTTTGGTGATAAGTGCCGTGGCCATGCCTGGAATATCGCTCGAAGAAAACAATAAAACAGGAAGGTTGATTGAAACTCTCCTGTTGGAAATGAAAGAAGTGGAGACTGTTACTCGACGTACAGGCCGAGCGGAGCTAGACGAACACGCGCAAGGAGTGAATTCCTCTGAAATTGAGGTTCCATTTACTTTGAAAGAAAAATCTAAGGAACAATTTTTTGCAGAAATAAGGTCCAAATTGAGTATGGTTGCCGGAGTGAATTTTACCATTGGGCAACCCATTGCCCACAGAATTGATCACATGATTTCAGGAACACGAGCCAATATTGCTATTAAAATTTATGGCGATGATTTGCAACGTTTGTTTGAGATCGGTAAAAGCATTGAAACCCAAATAAATGGGATAGAAGGCATCGCCGATGTAGCTGTAGATCAGCAAATTGAAGTGCCTCAAATTCGCATTACACCCAAACGGCAAATTCTATCGGCTTATGGAATCTCAGCAGGCGAATTAATGGAACAGATAGATATTTCCTTTACTGGAATATCAGCTGGCGAAATTTATGAAGGACAACATTACTTTGACCTTATTGTACGCCTCCGCGCTCAATCTCGTGACAACCTAGAGAAAATAAGGTCAACCCTAATTAGTCTGCCCAACGGAGGCCAAATCGCATTGAATGTATTGGCGAAAGTGGAATCTGTGAGCAGTCCAAACATCATAAGTCGTGAGAATGTGAAACGGAAAATTGTAGTTGCGGCCAACGTTCAAGGACGGGATTTACGAGGCGTAGTCACTGATATTCAAAATATTGTGGGAAAAAAAATTCAACTTCCTGAAGGATATCGAATAGACTATGGTGGTCAGTTTGAAAGCGAAGCCAAGGCTTCGCAACTGCTTTCTATCTCCGCCGTTTTAGCTGCGTTAGTTATCTTTCTTCTACTCTACTACGAATTTAAAAACATCAAACTTTCCTTTATCGTTCTAATTAATTTGCCTTTGGCACTTATCGGCGGAATTCTGATCGTTTATTTCACTTCAGGAGTCGTGAGTATCGCATCCACTATAGGATTTATTAGTCTATTTGGAATTGCCACTCGAAACGGAATATTATTGGTTTCGCGCTATGAAGATCTAAGAACAAAAAACCTAATTGGAAGTGCATTACTAAAGTCAGGAGCATTGGATCGGTTGAATCCAATTCTCATGACAACATTCACTACAGGCATGGCGCTAGTCCCTATAGCCGTAAATGGTGCACAAGCTGGAAATGAAATTCAAAGTCCCATGGCGATTGTGATATTGGGCGGTTTGCTTTCTGCTACCGTTTTGAACCTTTTTGTAATTCCATGCATTTATAAATTGCTTTATTTAAAAACACCGTAATTTTTAATCAAGCATTAAAAATATTATTTCATGATAAATTGATCTGCGACTTAAATTTCAGATTTGTACGCCGCGTGATAAAAAACAACAAGTTGATTTTTCAACTTATTAGCATACAGGGCTTTAATGAGTTTGATTGTAATTAAACCGATTTAAATGAATTTAATCGATATCTTCACGCAGTATTTTATTGAGTCTATAACCAATTACTGAATTATTGAATGGAATGAAAGATCCAATAGCCCTTATTCTTTATCACGACTATTTATCCGAAATAGCTGTTCCCATTCTAAACAAAGCTGGAATAAAATATTCCGCACTAAAAATAGACAGTACCATTAGTATTGATGAAATACTTGCTGAACTCTATCCGAGCTTAATCCTAATTGAATGTTATAAAAACAAAAACGACAATATAAAACTCTTAAATAAGTGTACTACCGCGTTTAAAAACTCGAATATCGTTTTTGTAACTGAATCCGGAGACCTTACTAGTTGTATTAAATTGATAAAAGCTGGTGCTGATGAAATTATTTTTCGCTCAGAAATTGCCGCAAAATCCAATTTATTCAAAGAACTTGCAGGATCGTTGAATTATAAAAAAAGCGCTGTTGAGAACGTTTCTCAAAACGTAGCTAACATTGGTAACTGGATATACAACATAGAACAAAATGAACTGTTTTGGTCGGATATAACCAAAAGACTGCATGAGGTTCCTGAGGACTATGTGCCGAATTTCGAAGAAGCCGTTAATTTTTACAATGAAGGTTGGAGTCGAGACAAATTATTGGAATCATTTAATGAACTCAAGCAAACAGGAAAAAAAGTTATACAGGAACTCCCTATAACCACTGCAAAAAATAATAAAATATGGGTGAGTGCAAAAGGTGAGGCTCAATTTATTGGCGAAAAATGCGTCCGTGTTTTTGGAACACTTCAAGACATTACTGCTCAAAAATTACTTGAAAAACAATTGAGGGATTCTGAACTCAAATATCACAAGGTAGTTGAAGCTTCAAGTGATATTATTTGGGAGATTGAGATAGGAACAGGTATCGTTAATTACGTTAATATTAATAGTGCTAAAACAAAATCTTATCAGGAATTTAGATTACGACGTTTCTTAAGACTAATACATGATGAAGATCGATCTAGATTTATTAAAAGCTTGAGAGAGAGCACTTTAAATTCCGAAATTAACAGCTGGAATTGTCAATATAGAATAAAAAATAGTACAGGTAATTATATTTGGATTGATGATAATGCTTCAATAATCAGAAATAGAGCTGGAGATGCCCTAAGAATTATAGGAGCAGCAAAAAATATCACAGAAAAAAAGAATTACATAAAGAAGGTAGAAAATCAGAACGCTGCTTTCCAAAAAATCAGTTGGACTCAATCCCATATTCTACGATCACCAGTGGTCAATATTTTAGGATTGTTAGGCTTATTAAAAGCGGAATTAGAAGCTAATATAGAACCCGAAGAGCTCAAAGAAATTAAAGAAATTATATCGTTACTGGATTTTGCCGCGCACAAGCTTGATAAAATTATTAAAGAAACGGTAAAGCAATCTAGTGAAGCGCTAGAAGTAATAGAGAGCGAGGGCTTCCTTTCAAGTAACCTAACTATTTCAATTGAAGAAGACACCTTTTTATAGAAGATAATTATCGCAGTTGAAGGAAACACTCCTAGTGCAACTGGATCTAAATTATTCTTTTGGCATGCTAAAGAATGGTCTAACATACAGATCTGAATTTCACAAATATTTTCCTTTGTTAAACCCTGCTTTTTTAGTGACTTTTAAAAAAACCATTTAACCGTTATGGAAATACCTTTTTTCCATAGACCATAAGTGTATTCCAGACTTTAGAATTCCCACGAGCATCAAGCATTTCGGTATGTGTAATGTTATCCTCAGAAACCGGCTGTTCAATCCCGAGTTCTTTAAGCAGTTCGATTAAAATTTCTGAGTTTCCGTACTTCCAATTTTCGCTTGTCTGAAAATTTAATGGGCTTGTCAAAACAAAAAGCCCTCCTGGTTTGAGAACGGCAATAATTTGCTCAAGAACTAACCGTACATCTCCTACTCTATCAATTAAAAAGGTATTTACAACCACATCAAATGAATGGGACTTGAATGGTAAATTCAAAGCATCACCTTGTATCAAATGCACATTTGGCAGGTGTTTACCAATCAACTCAAAAGGGGCTAATCCTGAAGATGAAAGATCAATTTGAAGTTGCTCTCCATCCAACAAAATTTGTTTTGCTCTTCTGAGCATATTCAAAGAATAATCAAAGCCAAAAAACTGAACATTGTCAAAAAGCGTCGAAGCATCATATAGTGTTCTTCCAACTCCGCAGCCAACATCCAAAACGACTAAAGGATTTGAATTGGTTTTGAATTCTTTTAAAAGAACATCATTAATTCTAGAATAGACACTTTTAGTTTCATTTTGAGTGTGAACATCAGTATAAGCCAACCAAGTGTAGAAGTCGATATTATCGGCAATACTCTCGTACCTATCCTTAGCCCTTTCGGCTGTGCTTTTTGGAGAAAAACAGGGCATTCCATCTTCTATGGAATAGGAACCCTTTAATTCTTCTTTAAGCAGTTGTTGAATATCAAACATGAATGATGCGTTTAATTTTAAGCCACCAAATTATACCATTTTTTAATTTCTTGAAGTAACTGTTAATACTGAAAATTTATACAAGCATTACTGCGATTAACTCTCTAGATAATATTGCTTTTCCTACAAGTACATTAGGTAGGTTTTGGTTCAAGTAATTTTTTAGGGATTTGTTGGTTTTAAAAATCCATGGCCATTTTTTTGTAGCATCAGGTAATTCCCGCAAAGACGAATAACTGCATTCGTAAACACTATTAATTAATAAATCTTGAGATTCTCTTTTTCAAGGGAATGACGAACAGTTTTAGTTTTGAGCCGAGGAAGAATGAGCAACTTAATTTCCGAAAACCAAAGGTACCAACCAATAAACTAGCGTACTCAATAGCACAATAGTTGCAATATTTAATACAAAACCAACCCGCATCATTTGTTTGATTTTGATTTGTCCGCTGCTGTAAACTACAGCATTAGGAGGCGTAGAAATTGGCATCATGAACGCACAACTCGCGGCTAAAACAACTGGAACAGTCAGCTCAAAAGGATTAACGCCTAATTGGTCACTAATTCCAAAAACTACAGGAATTAAAACCGTAACTAAAGCCACGTTACTCATAATTTCAGTGGCAAACAAACTCAGCGTAGCCAATCCAATAATCATTAACAGCAAACTAATTGTTAAGTTACTAGCGACAACAGCTCCTACAATATCAATTGCTCCAACGGATTGAAGTCCGGCAGCTAAGCTTAATCCACCACCAAAAAGCAATAAAATTCCCCATGGTAAATCTTTCATTGCTTTCCAATCCAGCAAAAACTCACTTGAACTCAACCGCACAGGAAGACAAAACATAAGTAACCCCCCAATCATGGCTATGGAGGTGTTATTTAGCACTACACTGCCAAAAATCAGAGTATTTACTTGCCCCTTGAACATCCACAATGAAGCAGTAAGCACAAATACTGAAAGCACCATAGACTCGGCCTTTTGCATTTTCCCCAATGCTAATAATTCATTAGCAATAAGCTGCTTTGCGCCTTCTATTTTAGGCAATTGGATTTTTATCATGCCTTTGGTCAGGACAAAATAAGTTATGGTCAACATTAGAATTCCAAACGGAACTCCGATTAGCATCCATTCTCCAAAGCCAATTTCAATTTGATAGCGTTCCAACAAAAAACCAGCAAAAACTACATTTGGAGGAGTTCCGATAAGCGTCATAGTTCCTCCGATATTAGCGGAATATGCAATGGCCAACATTAGTGCTAAACCAAACTTCTTATATTCCTTAGTTTCTTCTTGCTGCTTAAGCAACTGCATTACGGACATGGCAATTGGCAACATCATTACAGTGGTTGCCGTATTGGAAATCCACATACTCAAAAAAGCGGTAGCTATGCTGAACCCAAGAATAATTCCCGTTGGTTTAGTTCCCGTTATTTTGATAAGATTGAGGGCGATGCGCAAGTGTAATTTGCGCTTTTCCATTGCTAAAGCTATAATGAACCCTCCCATAAAAAGGAAAATTATTGGATTGGCATAAGGCTGAAAAGTTTCTTGGACCGAGAAAATACCTAAAGCTGGGAAAAGCACCATAGGTAAAAGTGCGGTAACGTAAATGGGAACGACTTCAGCTATCCACCAAAGTATCATCCAAAAGGCAACACCAAGCATCAATAAAAGACTGGATTCTTGATAATTAGTATGCATCAGCAGACTAACTAACCAAACAAATGGTCCAAGGAAAAAAGATGTTTTTTGAATGGATGACATACTACAATCTCTACTATTTTTTAATCACAGCAAAATACACTAATTGGTATTAAAATGAATCAAACAAAATGCTTTGAATTGATCCAAACATCGAATTAATCTCACCTTAGATTATGTTCTAGAAGTTAAAGTATTGCTGCTAAATAGTGAGTGTTTTTACTTCTTAATCGCACCGATTATTTTTAAAAATAAGCTATTTATGTTGTCTTCAAATCGCTTTTGTTACTTAGTTGAGCTGGAACACATTCAGCTTAAAAGTGAACGATAAAAAGAGCTTTTATAGAATGCACTGCAATAGCTAGTTTGAAATGGAAAAGTAATCCAATAGCTTTACTACAAACATTCAATTCGAACACTGACTCAAAAAAAAAGCTCCTTTCCTGCTAAACGCACGAAAGGAGCTTTAAAAATTGAATTTTTAATCAGTGACTATTCTTCGACTATCTATTTAAAGTGATACGGTGTACTGCATTTCCTTTTGCAGACGTAAGCGAAATAAAATACATTCCCGGTGCTTCGTTACTCAAATCAAATTGACCTTGGTAAATTTCTGGCATATTATGAAGATCTTCTTTATACACAATACTGCCTTGAGCGTTCATTATGTGCAACTGAACACTAACTCCTTCCATTCCTTCAATGACTGCATTTACAAGTCCATTAGTAGGATTAGGATAGAATATCAAAGAAGAAGTTGTCATTACAGTTTCATCAATACTTACACAAACTGCTTCATAATTTACATTGATCGTATCGCTATAAGAACAAGCAGCGTTTGTTGCTGAATCAGTGACCAAAACAGACCAATCAGCCGTTGTTGCAACACTTATATTTTGTGTAGTATCTCCATTACTCCATTTGTACAACATGTTGCTCAACTTCGGATCCAACAATACTGTTGCATCTCCACAAATTGAAGTATCTGTTCCTAAAGTAAAGATTGGATTTGTCTCAACAACTATGTTTTGCGAAGCAGAATCTTGACAACCAATACCATCGATAAACTTATAAGTGATTAGATGTGTTCCAATCAAAGCAGTGTCTGGACTAAAAATACTATCGGTTACTCCAGTTCCTGCATAAGTTCCACCTAAAGGTAAACCTTCGATTAATGTTCGATTTGAATCCAATGCACAAGTATAACCTAAGTTACTCAGTGCAGCTGAAGGTGCTGCACTAACCATTACATTCTGTGCTGTTGAATCGCTACAATTGTTTCCATCATTATAGACATAAGATACTATGTGGCTTCCTGCTCCTGATGCAATTGGATCAAAGCGATTTCCAGTAACTCCAGCACCACTATAAACGCCACCAGCTGGTGTTCCTTGATTCAGTGCTATGGTAGCAGAATTATCGCAGATAAAGTTGCTTAAAATAGTGGATAAAATCACTTTAGGTAAACTGTCTACTGTTGATGTGATTTTTGATGAATCACCACAGCCATTGACATCTGCAAATACATAAGATAGTGTATAGCTTCCTACTCCTGCAGTAATCGGATCAAACTGATTTCCGCTTACTCCAATTCCTGAGAAGCTTCCGCCTGTTGGAATAGCAATCAAGTTAATAACTGGTGCATCGATACAAACTTTAATAGTTTGAGCAAATATTACTCTTGGCACTGAGTCAACTGTTCTTGTTTGACTGGCATTATTTACACAACCATTGCTATCCGTAAAGGTGTAAACCAAGGTATCTGTTCCTGCTGCAACTGGTGTGAAAATTCGGTTATTCACATTCACTCCAGAATAAACACCACCTGAACCTATTGGTAATCCACCCATCAAAGAATCAGGACCTGCATTCAAGCAAATATTATTTATTGCTGAAAAGCTTACTACTGGCAATCCATTCACCTTAGCAGTAAATTGTGTTGAGTCTGAACATCCGTTAACATCGGTAAATGTATACAGTAAATTATGTGTTCCTGCACCAGACACATTTGGGTCGAATACATTTGAAGTGATTCCCACTCCAGAATAACTTCCACCTACAGGTAAACCACCGCTCAATGCAAGTACTCCTGCATCAATACAACGATTGGCCAATGCACTCATTGTTACAACAGGCACTGAATCAACTATAACAGCAGCCGTATCGATTACCGTACAATTATTTGCATCAGTAAAACTATAATACAAGCTGACGTTTCCTCTGCCGCTAATTGCTGGATCGAAATTACCTGCACTAACTCCGGTTCCAGAATAAACTCCTCCAGTTGGAGTTGCTCCACTCAATGCTTTTGCACTTGCATTAGCACATAACGCAGCTGGATTCGCAAAGCTCACTATAACTTGATTTGGCTGTGTAATATTAACTGAAGCCGTATCAATACATCCCTTACTATCAGTAACAGTAACGGTATAATTATTAGCTATCAATAAGCTTGCATTGGCAGTCGCGTTGTTGTTACTCCATAAGTAATTATATCCTGTACTTCCGCCTACAGCTGATGCAGTTGCAGCGCCATCGCTAAATCCAAAACAACTCACATTCGAATCCAACACAATTGAAGCAACTAACACTGCAGGCTGAGTTACCATTATACTCTTTACCACAGTACAACGATTTGAATCGGTAACGGTAATTGAATACGATGCAACTCCTAACCCTGAAATGTTTGCAGTTGTATCGGCGTTGCTCCATAAGTACTTCAATGGAGAAGTTCCGCCATTAGTAGTAATAGAAACTGCTCCATTACTTAAACCAAAACAAGATACATTACTGTCTAAAACAATTGTAGCAGTAGGTCCGGCAGCGTTTGTGATAATTACTGTATCTGAAGCTTCACAGCTATTGATATCTGTTATTGTAGCGATATAAGTATTGGCAGATACACCAGCAATAGAGGCAGTAGTTGCCATGTTACTCCATGAGTAAGTATAAGTTCCTGTTCCTCCTGTTCCTGACATACTAGCACCGCCAGAGGCAGTTCCACAAACAGCAATTGAATCTAATGTTGCGGTAGCGATCAATTGGATTGGAGTAACCAAGGTCACTGATGCTGAGTCTTCACAACCATTTGTATCCGTTACGGTTATATAGTAAGCGCCTGCTGCAAGTCCATTTGCAATGGCAGAATCTGCAGTATTACTCCAAGAGTATAAATAGCCACTAGAACCAATGCTTCCTCCAGTTGCCGAAGCAGTTGCCTGGCCGTCCGCAGATCCAAAGCAGCTAATGTTCTCACCGTTAAAACCCGAAGTAATAGCAGCCGAAGCAACCAAAGCCGCAGGTTGAGTAATAGCAATTGAAGCCGAATCAACACATGATTTAGCATCAGTAATAATAACTGAATACCTCGCTGGTCCTAGTTTGTTAATACTAGCCGTTGTCTTAGAATTACTCCAAGCATAAGTATATGCACCAGTGCCGCCAGTAGCGGCAGCCTTTAAAACTCCATTGCTATCTCCATTACAAGTAATTATTGAATCTAGAGTGACAGAAGCAATCGGATTTGGGCTAACATATACCGTATCTGAAATAGAACTACAACCTTGCTTAGAAGTAACTATTGCAGAATAATTACCAATAGTTGCTGCGGTATATTGAGGAAATACTGAAGAATCAGCAGCTGCGCCATTGAGTGTCCAAATAATTTTTGAAGCATTTGATGCACCGGTAAGCGAAATTTCACCACCTACACATTTTGAACTTGAACTATCAAAAGCAGCAGTTAAGACTCCTGAAGGAGTCAATGTAATGTTTACACTATCCGAGCAACCATTAGCATCAATAACTGTTATAGTATAAGTTCCATTTGCTAAATGTGATTGATTTCTATATTTTGAACCATTACTCCATGCATAAGAATAACCTCCAGTTCCTCCTGTTTGAGCAACCGTTACTTCACCATTTGTTGAATTCCCACAAAATGGACTAGTATTAACTGTCGCACTTGCTACTAATGCAGGTGTTGCGACAATGGTGACTGTTGAACTGTCTTTGCAGCCTATACTGTCTGTAACATTTACTTTATAAGTACCAGGAGCTAAATTCGAAATACTTGTGGAACTGGAGGCTCCGGTATTGTTCCATAAAACGGTTACAGGACCTGTATTACCTACGGTAATAACTTCGGCAGACCCATCATTTATTCCATTACAAGAAGTGTTGTTGTGTTTAATTGCTGACCCAAAGACACAGCTAGAATCGGCTAAAATTCTAAACAATTGATTTCTACCTATTCCTTGGTAAGAGTAATTGCCAGATGCAGCAACTAACAGTTTATTGTCAGGATAAAGCAGCATGGATCCAGCGTTTATGTGGCTTACAAAGCTAACACCTGGCACCCAACTCGCATCCACACTTCCGTTGTTGTTCAGGCGTACAATTTTTGAACGAGTAACACCACCAAAACTGGTAAACCGACCCATAATCATGAATTTACCATCAGATTGTCTCACCATATATTTAATCTGGTTATTTGGGCCCGAAGTAGAAAACGAATTGTCTTTTGCTCCTGTGCTATCCAATCGAATTATTTGATTGGCTCCCGCACCATTGAACTGTGAAAACGCACCGGAAATTAAAATCTTTCCATTAGGCTCAATGATTATTCCAGCCCAAACGTGATTATTAAATCCAGTTCCTAAATTGGTATTAAAAGTGCCATCCACAGTTCCGTCTGTATTTAGTCGAACTAAACGCGGTACCGCTGTTCCGTTATAATTAGTAAACGAACCTCCTATAACCAGTTTCCCATTCGCTTGTAATTCCACTTTATAGGGAACTCCGTTAAATCCAGAGCCATAAGTAAAACCATTGTCTATGGTTCCGTCCGGACTCAAACGCACAATGTATTTACATGCTGTGCCATTGTAAGAGGTAAAGTTTCCAATACAAACTATTTTACTGTCGGGCTGAATTACTAAGTTTTGAACAGTACTATTGAATCCTATTCCTTTAGGAAAAGTAGTATCGGCTTTACCGGTACTATCCAACCTAAGTATGTTATATGCCCCTTTACCGCCATAAGTACCTATCCAACCACCTACTACCAGTTTTCCATCGGCTTGCATTTCCATGTCGTTTGCCCCGTTAGAAAGCGTAAATCCTTCCGAGTTAAAAGTTGGATCAATTTCTCCTTTAGTTGAATCAATTCGAACTAACATTTTTGCTGGCCTACCATTGTAAATGCTAAATGAACCTCCCATAAGGATTTTACCATCAGATTGGAATATCATGGTGCTTGGTGCCTGGTTTGGACCTGTTACTGATCCATATGTACCGTCATTATTCCAATCATCGTTTAACCTTGCCAAAATTGTGGCTTGTACTCCGTTGATTGAACTAAATGCACCTGCAATAATTAATTTTTTAGTTGTCGTTTGGTATTCAACCTGATCAATGTTATTGTTGATCGTAGTGCTAATATTTTCATCCCATACACCAGAAGAGTTTAGGCGAATAATGCGTGAAACTGTTTTGCCTTTGTAAGTTCGCATGTCTCCAACTATAATAATATCTCCGCTTGGTAATAATGTAACATCATTTGGGTTTTTATTCCCAAATCCGGGTTGAGTATTGTTGTAAAAAGCGGTATCCAAACCACCGTTAACTTTAATTCGGGCAATTTTTCTTACGTTAAGGCCCTCGACCATACTATAGGCACCTATGGCAACAATTTTATCGTCCGACTGAATTTTTATTTCACCAACTCCATAATTAAAACCCCCATTAGCAAAACTAAAAGTAGTGTCTAATGCGCCGCTTGTATCCAATCGACACATACGATAAACTGCTGTGTTGCTCGTACCATGAGTGGTAAACGAACCAGCAATAATAATTTTTCCATCAGATTGAAAATCAATCGCTTCTACATTTCCATTAACTCCTTCGTATGCATTAAAACCAGTATCAATTGAACCATTAGATTCCAGACGAATAATGCGATTAGCAGTTGCTCCATTATAGGTTGTAAACCAGCCACCAATAAGTAGTTTTCCATCTGATTGAACAGCAATACTGTAAACACGATTGTTGAATCCTGTTCCAATTTTAAACGAAGTATCCAGGCTACCATCAGTATTGATTCGAGCTAAATATTTCCGTCCTACGTTGTTGTAAGCACTAAAAGCACCACCAATTAACACTTTACCGTCTGGCTGAACCGCAACAGAGGTTACCGCGCTGTTTGCTCCTATTGGACATTTAAATGTGGTATCTATTTTTCCATCGGGAGTTAACTTAGCAACTCTGCCAACAGCTGTATTTTCATAGCGAATAAACTGTCCACCTGCTATTAAACTTCCATCCGACATCATAGCCGTAGCGTAAATGACGTTCTGAAAACCGGCTCCGGCTTTTTGTCCGTTGTCTAAAACACCAAACCGTTGATCTAAAGAGGCTGGTGCTTGAGCAAAAAGTGCGCTACCGGCACATAGCAGGGAAATTGCAAGTAAATAGCTTCGTGTAATGTTTTTTGAATAGAGAAATGCTTTCATAATAAAGTAATTAAGGCAGTTTTAGTATTTTATGTGATACGAATTTGTTTGTTCACATATTAAACAGCAAAAGTACTATGAGCATTTGCTGCCCTTTAATTACTAACCTTACAATTACATTACATTTAACAGATAAAACAAGTTGATAGGGAGATTTATTGGTTGAATGGTTTGTGTGTTTATTAATTCAAGATTTTAGGGTCTTCAAAAAATTGCGTAAAGAACGATTGTCTTTTAGATTTAGTTTAGTTCTTATACGAGAAAATCCAACGTTTACACTGTTTGGACTTTTCTTGATTATTATGGCGATTTCTGCAGGTGTAAACCCCAAAACCATAAATGTTGCTAGAATTTTATCGTTTTTAGTTATTTCACTGCATTGTGCCTCTAGCTTTTGGTAAAAACTATTGTGAATATGATCGAATTTATTCTCCAATTCAACTAATGAAATTTGGTTTTCCTGTTGTTTCAAATCAGCAAGAGAATTGTGTAATAAACGTTTCCCATTATCATCTAAATAGGGTTTTAGAGCTGCTAACTTTTGCTTAAGATCAAATGCCTTGTTTTCATTGTTAATGTGGGAATTGATACTAGAGGCTAATTCCTGTTCTTTGCTGTCTAATTCATTTTTCAGCTGCAGGATATCGAATTGGTGCAGTTCTTCTTGTGCTATTAAGTAAATCTCTTTTTGTAAGTTAATTTCCTTTGTATAATCAGACATTTCTAACACCGTTCTAATACGTGCAATCAGTTCAACTTCATCAATAGGTTTTCTGATATAATCAATAGCTCCAGAGGAAAGCGCCACATCCAAATCTTCAGAATTAACCATTATTCCTGTTGCCATAATTACAGGAATATCCTTTGTTATTTTGTCTTTTTTTAATGCTTTTATGAGCTCAATACCGTTCATTACGGGCATTTCCCAATCCGTTAATATTAAATCAGGAAGCACTTCTAATGCTATAGTCAAAGCCAATTTAGCATTATTAGCATTTAGTAATTCATACTTAACAGGTCTAATCGCTAACAGATATTCATTGATGATTTTAATATTCAATGGGTCGTCGTCAACTATTAATAGGGTTTTAACGCTCATTGATCAATACTAAGTTAATTAACTGCTCATATTTTTGCTCATTCGAAACGTAAACGGCATTCTTTATTTCTGTAATCCAATCTAATGCTGCTTGATCCTTTTGAGAGTAAGAATTCAAACATTGAACGATCTTACCTCCCTCATAAAACTTATATGTTTTTAGCTCTTCTGCTATTGGTTTTAAGCTATCTCTTGTCACTGAATTAAATGTGACAAGAGGAATATTACGCCTCTCGAAACTAGATGAGCTTAGCGGTTTTTCTTGATTTATTTTAAGGGCAAAACTAATTCGAGAGCCTTCACCAGCTTTAGAGTCAATTAATAGTCGAGTGTCATGAGCATCAAGCGCTAACTGACAATATTGCAATCCTATACCTGTCGAATATTTATCGCTCCACTTCTCTACCACAACTTGCTCCGAATTCTGCAGCTTTTGAAGTATTTCATAAGAAATTCCCGTACCACTGTCTTCAATTACTAACTCTAGAAACTGGTCATTAATTGCGGTTGCAGAAATTGATATATCACTGTTTAAAGCTGAATACTGCACAGAATTTGACAGTAAATTAATGAGTACGCGCTCAATTAAACTTACATCGCATAAAACAGCAATATCAAAACCCAGGTTCTTTTTGATTTTCAGATTCTTATGTTTAATTGATAATTCAATATATGCGAGTGCACGATCGACTAATTCATTTAGACTTATGGCTTGTTTGCTTACTGCAATTTTATTGTCTTGTAATTGCTGAACATCCAAAATATTCATTACCAAATTCAACATTAATTTGGCTGAATACTCGATAGTTTTTGAATGCTCGTTTTGATTGGATTGGCTTGCTGAATTTACGATACTGCCCAACGGATTTTTTAAATCGTGCACCAACATACTAGTAAGCTTATCTTTAAAAACCCCCATTGCTATTAGTTTTTTATTTGCAGAAAAAAGCTCCAATGCTTTCTTTTCAATTTCGTCGCGCTGTTGGTCAATTTCTGCTGTTCGCTCTCTAACCTTCTTTTCTAAAATTATTTTCTCGTTTTCAAATCTTTTAATTCTAGAAAGAATATAGAACGTGATTATTAAAAATACCGATACCGCAAGACTTAAAATAAACCACCATGTTTGCCAAAACGGAGGTGTAATTGTAATGTTTATGGAATGAACTTCAGACCACACAGCATCTCTATTGGAGCCTTTAACAAGTAATTTGTAGTTTCCTGACGGCAAACTAGTGTAGGTAACTGAGTTTTTGGAGCCATCAAATACCCAATCTTTATCAAAGCCTTCTAGTTTGTGAGCATATTCATTCTTTTGAGGTTGATTGAAGTCTAAAGAAGCATAAGTAATACTAAAAACCTGTTCTTCATAGGATAGCTCTAATTCGCCTAAGCAACTTATATCATTGGGTAAAAAATAGGACTGCTCAATTCTTGTTACTTTATTTGATGTTGAAGGTAAGTCCGATTTTACAGAAACCAGTTCATTCATCACTTTTAATGAGGTAAATGCAAGTTTTGGAGCCACACTTTTAGCAGTCATGCTATCGGGATGAAAACGTGTTACAGCATTAAATCCACCAAAATAAAAATAGCCACTAGCTCCTTTATGAGCAGAACAAAGAGAAAATTCACTTTGCTGAATTCCATCGTATTGATCGTATATTTTAATCTGAGGTATTGGAGCAATTTCTCCTACAATTTGAAAGCTACAAATACCATTAACAGTGCTCATCCAGAGCTTACCACTATTATCAATCAAAAGTCCAGATAGCCTGTCATTGGGCAAACCATCTTGACTGGAATATTTGGTGTATAGAAAAGTTCCATTATTTCGTTCCACTCTTATCAGTCCTGTGGTTGTTGTTATCCAAAGTTTGTTTTCAGCATCTTCTTGAATCCCCGTGATGCTAGTCCCATTATCTGGTGCAAATTGCCCTTTACTTCTGTGAAATTTTCCAGTCTTTTCATCTATTCGATTAAGTCCACCAGTACCTGTTCCAACCCATATGTTGGCGAATTTATCTTCATATAACACCATTATAGTGTTATCAGACAGTGAATTACTATCCTTTGGATCGTTTTGAAATACGGTAAATGTTTTTGTTTCAGGCTGATAAAGATTCAAGCCTTTCCCGTATGTACCAAACCACAATCTACCTTTTTTATCTTTTAACGCACATCGAATCCCTTTTTCAGATATCGAGCCCTTCTTCGAAGCATCAGAAGCAAAAACCTCAGACTTCTTAGTATTTTCATTGTACCTTAATAACCCGTCTATTGTTCCTCCAAGCCATATAATGGAATCGTTTTCTCGTAGCAAACAATAACCACCCAAGGTAAAAGCCGTTTGAACTTGAGTTATTGACTTTAATTTTTTATCCCAAGTCAATAAACCTCTACTTCCACTAACTAGGTAAACTTTAGACCCAAATTCACTGATTCCGTTTATTGAACCCATTGAAACCGCTCGATTTACAGAATCTATTATTTGGATGTGTTCCATTTTTTCAGAATTAGGATTTAATCTACTCAACCCTGATTTATAACTACCCACCCATATCAATCCGCTGCGGTCTGCAAACAATGGCAGTACGGCATTAGATGCCAATGACTGTTTATTATCCTTCTCCTGTTTATACTTATTGTAAGTACCTTTTCTGGCATCCAGTTTATAAACTCCTTTATTCCAAACAGTAAACCAAATTGAATTCGGAGACCTTGGATCTACAACCATATCCCTAATAAACGTACCCGTAATAAACTCTTGATCTTGGTATAAATACCGTTCTACAGTTTGAGTAAGTGTATTCAATCGAAAAGCTCCGTTTGCATAACTGCCTATCCAAAGAACAGAATCTTGATTGAGCAAGCTCATGGCTCTATAGCTATCTAAACCGTCGATTAGCTTTATGGATTTAATGTTCTTGGTAATTGGATCAAAGTGGTATAAGCCGCCGTCGAAAGCTCCTAACCAAAGTGTTCCATCATTATTCACGGATATTTTTCTTATGTCTTTGCAATTTCTCCCTAGCTGCCTACTAAATAGCCCTTGATAGGAAGTGACCGTTCCCGTTTTCGTATCAAAGTATTTCAGCCCACCGCCAAAAGTGCCTATCCATAAATTCGAATTTTCATCCTCAGTTATACTCCAAACGGAGTTGTTTTGAAACAAACTGTCCTTATGCGATGCAAAAGCGTAATTCTCAAAAGTTCCTTTCTTTTTGTTGAATTTAGATATTCCACTTCCATTAGTTCCTAACCATAGAGTGCCTTTGGAATCTTCGTAAATGCAGTTTAGGAAATTATTTGACATGGAGTTACTGTCTCCATCCTTATGCAGGTAATGCATGAAGGTTTTTCCATCCCAACGGTTCAACCCAAATTCAGTAGCAACCCAAATAAAGCCTTGTCGGTCTTGGATGATATCGTAAACAGAATTTTGAGACAGCCCATCTCTAACATCCAAATGATAAAAACTAGCATCATTTTGAGCATTGATCGAACCTGCAAAAAACAAAATAACCGCAACAACAACCGCACTATTTTTAGTGCACAAAGCAAGTAATTGGTTTAAAGAAGTGTAGGAGTATTTCAAGTACCAAAGGTTGTCCAATAACCACTCGGTTTTTTATATTAATTGAACACGAACTGAGTTTGTTGATCGTTAATTTTTAGGCTAGCGAACTTCGGACCTCTAGCTTCAATTTTGTGATCGAATTGTATGAAAAACATGTAAATCAATAAACATGAATCATCCGTAATTTACCTATCCTATCATTTTCAATGTGTTTTATTTGAATACTAATAACTAGCCTCACAAAACCAACCAGAAGTAACCTACTCCGCCTCAGCAAAAAACTCGTAGAAATGAGGAATTGTTTCAATACCTTTTAAGTAATTGAATACTCCAAAATGTTCGTTTGGTGAATGTATAGCATCGCTATCCAAACCAAATCCCATAAGAATAGATTTTGATTTCAATTCTTGCTCGAACAATGCTACAATTGGAATGCTACCTCCAGAACGAACCGGAATTGGTTTCTTTCCAAACGTAGTTTCGTAAGCTCTGCTTGCTGACTTGTAAGCATGATCGTTAGTATGCGTTACATAACCATGTCCGCCATGATGTGTGGTTACTTTTACCTTTACACTTTTTGGTGCAATAGCTATAAAGTGCTTTTCGAATAATTCTGAAATTTCGTCTGGAGTTTGCCCTGGAACTAAACGCATTGAGATTTTTGCATTTGCTTTTGAAGCAATCACCGTTTTAGCACCTTCACCAGTATAACCACCCCATATTCCATTTACATCCAATGTTGGACGAATAGAGTTACGTTCCATAGTTGAGTAGCCTGTCTCTCCATGCACGTCGTTCATATCCAATGCTTTTTTGTAAGCATCTAAACTAAAAGGAGCTTTCGCCATTTCAGCACGTTCTTCAGCACTCAAATCTTCTACTTTATCATAAAATCCTGGAATAGTAATTCGATTGTCCTCGTCTTGCAAGGAAGCAATCATTTTCGTCAGGATGTTTATTGGGTTGGCCACTGCTCCACCGTATAATCCAGAATGTAAATCTCGATTTGGACCAGTTACTTCAACTTCCATATAAGCAAGTCCTCTGAGACCAGTTGTAATAGAAGGAATATCGTTTGCCAACATTCCAGTATCTGAAATTAAGATAACATCATTGGCCAATTTTTCATGGTTGCGTTTTACATACCATTCCAAATTTTCAGATCCAACTTCTTCTTCCCCTTCAATCATGAACTTTACGTTACATGGCAAGGTATCGTGCTGCATCATTAATTCAAAAGCCTTAACATGCATGTACATCTGACCTTTATCATCACAAGCACCACGCGCAAAAATTGCTCCTTCAGGATGAATTGGTGTTTCTTTAATTACAGGCTCAAACGGACCTGAAGTCCACAATTCAACTGGATCTGCAGGCTGTACATCATAATGACCATAGACCAACACTGTAGGCTTAGATGGGTCAATCATTTTATCGGCATAAACTACTGGGAAACCAGGAGTTTCGCATACTTCAACATTCTCCGCTCCAGCTTCCCTTAAACGTTTGGCTACTTCGTCTGCAGTTCGAATAACATCCGCTTTATAAGCTGGATCTGCACTTACTGATGGAATTCGAAGTAAATCGAATAATTCGTCTAGGTAACGTTGTTTGTTTTCTTGAATTGAAGCTGAATATTTTGACATAAAATGTGTTTGTTTTAAGGACCGTGAAATTAGCTTTTTCTTAATAAACAAACCAGCCAGTATTCAGTTGAAAACAGAATAAGTGACTATTTCAAGACTTATCAAATCAGCGACTCGCCTTTCAAAGGAAATTAAAAAAGCCCAGCATTTTTCAGGGTCTTTTTAATCCTGTAATTATTCCATGATAATCAAACCAATCAAAAACTAAACATCCAATGGTTTCAATAATTTTTCTTCGATTGCATCTATCAAAGCAGCTTTTGGTAATGCGCCAGCTTGCATCATGGGTTGTTTATCTCCAAGTGGAATAAACAGAATACTTGGAATGCTTCTGATCTGAAATGCTGAGGAAAGCTCCTGCTCTATTTCAGTGTTCACTTTGTAAATTTTTACTTTGCCTTTATATTCTTCAGAAAGGGCCTCCAATATTGGAGCTATCGCTTTACAGGGGGCGCACCAATCGGCATAGAAATCAATAATCGCAGGAACGTTGTCCTGATATTTCCACTCTTTAGAAGTTTCGTAATTGAAAATGTCTTCTTTGAATTTAGCTGCTGTAAGATTAATTGTTGCCATAACTAATTTTTTGTTTAGACAAAGGTGGGAATGCTTTTTCAGAACTTTTGTGACAAATGTGACCTTATGGAATTGGACAGTACAAAATTTTCATTTTTTAATAAAACTACTTCAGCTCACCGCTCTTTTCAAAATAAACAACCCAAACACAGCCGAAAGTCCCGATGCAATTAATATGCTGAGTTTGGCGCCATCTAACACCTCTCCTTCGAATGCCGCACCAGCCACTACTATAGACATGGTAAACCCAACTCCTGCCAGACAAGCTGCGCCAAAGAGTTGCGACCAACTTATACCACTAGACAATGAGGCGATTTTAAACTTATCCGCTAGCCAGCAAAAACCAACGATACCAAGTGGTTTACCGATACAAAGTCCAACGATTATCCCTAGATTTATTGGCGTAAAAACATTAAAATAAGTCCCTACAACCAAAATTCCAGTATTGAAAAAAGCAAATAAGGGAAGTATGGAGTAGTTCACCGTTGCTTCCAAAGAATACTCTATCTGTTCTCCAGGACCAATTAAACGGTTAAATGCTTTTTGAATGACCTTTAATGCCCCATGACGAATACTTTCTTGACTATTATCTGAGTCTTTTATACGCTGAATTTCATCTTCGAATATGATGCTAGATTGTGTAGCTATTCCTACAATATTTCCTCGTCTTCGCGCTGGAATCAGAATAGCGGTTATAACTCCAGCCAAGGTTGCATGCAATCCACTTTGGAAGATGAAAAACCACAATACCAAACCTAAAACTACATAAATGGTCTTGGAATACACTTTTTGGTAGCTTAACACCCCCATAATTCCAATAATTACCAAAGCCGCTACAAATGCTCCAATATGAAAACCATGACCGTAAAAGAGAGCAATAACTACAATAGCACCCAAGTCATCAGAGACAGCTAATGCTGAAATAAAAACTAACAATGCGTTGGGAACTTTCTTACCCAATAACGCCATTAAACCTAATGTAAATGCGATATCAGTAGCCATTGGCACTCCCCAGCCATGCGATCCAGAACCCTCTTTATTTATAAAGAAATACAGCAATGCAGGAATCAACATCCCTCCTATTGCTCCAATAACTGGCATACTGGCTTTTTTGATATCGGAGAGTTCTCCAGAGATAACTTCTCTCTTTATTTCTAAGCCTATCAGTAAAAAAAAGATAGCCATTAAACCATCGTTTATCCAAACTTCTATAGGAAGTATAAAGCTGTTGCTACCAGCAAGAAAACCGAGTTTAAAATGGCGTAAAAATTCATACTGCTCAATAAAACCAATATTGGCGAAAACTAAAGCCGCTATTGCAGCTAAAAGAAGCATTACTGCAGCTGATGCTCCCCAATGTAAGAAACTCTGCATTGCATTTGTTACAGGTTTAGTATTAGCATTTTCAATTGCCTCTATTAAAGCGTGTTCATCCCATGCTCCTTCATATAAATAATCATTGATAGCAATACTTGGGGCTAAAGCAACTCCTCTACTTTTTGCTAAATTGATATCATCTTCAAGGCGTTTTGCAATATAATCGGAGTGAAAATCCTTTTGGAATTTTTCTAAATCAAGTTTTAGAAACTCTGCTCGATTCAACATGAGCTCTTCGGTATAATTTCCTTGAAACTCCATAAGTAGAAGATTCATCTCGAAAAAATGACCTTGTAATTCAGCGCTTAAAGCCGCCTTAGCTGAAATTTGAAATTCGGGATTATTTGGCGTTTTAGAAAAAAAATGAAACTTCGGAACTACCTCACCTTCAAAGTGATCCATTACAAACCGCATAATTGGTCTGCCGGCCTTGAACTTTTTGTTGCTGTAGTCTATAAAGGAACTTAACTCAACTGAGTTTTTCTTTTTCATGTAGGCGAAAATAGTTTAAGCATTAGAAACCTTTTTATTCAAAAGAAATTTAAACGAATATTAATCCCTTTGACTCTTTTCTAGGATTCCCAAATATCTGTATTCTTCCAGTGCTTTTGCATAAAATCCAGTGTTGGAGTCTTCTCTTATTAAGGTTTTTCAATTCGACAGATTCTAAATAAAACCAATTTCGCCCCCTTATTGACTTCTCAATGTAGTGGCTATTTTGCTCACATATTGCCAAAAGAAACATCAAATGCGCACGTTCTTCTTCTTCTTCTTCTTCTTCTTCTTCTTCTTCTTCTTCTTCTTGATTAGCTCCAAGCCTTATTGTAGAATTCAGCTGCAGCCTTATTGCAGAATTCAGCAGATTTACTGGAATCTCCGCGGGCCCTATTTTCAACCTCAGATTTATTTTCATCGGAGAGGAAAGACTACCAGAAACCTATTATCCAACAAATACCAAGCATTTCCAAACGTGGTAAGATTGTAATAAATATCTTTTAAAATAGTAGCGTATTCTGCTTTTTGTGTACTGTTTTTTTCTTTTGATAAATACTTTTGAAGGGTCTTTATTTACTCGATTGTTTGCGCTAAGCCTTTTGCAGGTCGAGTAAATTATGAGAAGTCACAATCGTTTATGCTCTTTTAATTATCGCCTTTGATAATCGGCTCCGAATGAACTACGGTATTTTTATTCAAGAATTGTAGGAAGTATATTCCTGTTTTATCCAAGTCAACAAAACCTTGCATCGAAATTCCGTTTGAGAATAACGGTTCGGAAATTATAACTGCTCCTAAAATATCTTTTACGAGGATATGCGTTACTTCTAGTCTAGTAGATACATCATAAAAGACCCTTCCGCTGCTAGGGTTTGGATAAATCTTTATCTTGGGTTTATCCAACTCCAAAACTGAAATCTGAGTTTCTAAGGTGTCATTAGACTCAATAACAGGCTTAAAATCAAATTTATAAGCAACAGGCCGGTGATCTGATATATTGCGATCGTACTCGCTCCAACCTCCAGTAAGCTGCCCCTCAACTTTAATACACCTTACTTCGGTTGTTGGTTTATTGTATTGTTTTAAGAGTGGTCCATTTATCAGAATATGATCTAAATGAGATGGCCAAGAAGGATAGGACCAATTTGCATTGTTAGACTCTTCTATAGCAAGATCCACAAAACGATATTGACGAGAGTTAGTCAGCTCATTTTGAAAAATGTTATTGTTTCTATCATCAGTTAGAATATCATTCAAATCCCCTACTACAATTACGTTTTCATCACTCCAAAGAGAATCTACATAATCCATTATCAGTCTGTGGCCAAGGTAGCGTCTATTTTCTTCATCATTCGTGTTTGTTTTGTCCCACTTTCCATTTCCACAACATTTGTAATGATTGTTGATAATTCGAATAACTGAATCTTGGTAAGTAAACTCTAACACAAATGGCGCTCTAGGCAATGGGCTACTATATTTACTTTCGGAAAACAATTGATACGTCTTTACATTGCTAATCGTTTTGGTATTGTAGACATAGGTTAATCCTCTTGAATCGGAGCCACCATAAACGAGCTTATAATCGTTTAAATTAGCAATAGCTTGCTTGAGTTTGCTCGAATCATCAATTTCCTGTAATGCCCAAACATCTATATCAATTGCCCCTATTATCTCTCCTACGGCATTGACTGAGGTTTGACCATTTTTTGGAAACCACTCAATGTTCCAAGAAACAACTTCAAAAGTTGAATCGGTTCCAAAACTTAAATTACTTAGGGATTGAGCTTGAACTAACGTTGACAAAAAGACAGTTAACAGTGCAGTTAGCAAGACAGAAGAAAGACATTTAATCATTCGCCAAATCTAGCTTTAAAAGACATTCAACTATGAACCATTTAATAAGTTTAAACGAGCTTAGAAATAGAAAAAGCAATAAGAAAACCAATACACATTATTAACCCTGTCCAATCTTTAGAACCTTTGAAAGCTTCTGGAATCATCGTATTGGCTAGCATTGTGAGTATAGCTCCTGCTGCACTTGCCATAATACCTGCTTGCAATGCCATAGGAATATTATGACATAAAGAATAACCTGCTAAGGAAGCCAAACCTGAAATAACTGCTATTCCTCCCCATATCCCAAAAATATAACTGGGTTTTCTGCCGGATTGTTTCATTCCTGCCGCACTAGAAATACCTTCTGGAATATTGGAAATGAAAATTGCAATTACCGCAGCAATACTTACATGCCCAGTAACTACAGTAAGTCCTATCGCCATAGATTCAGGAATACCATCAAGCAAGGCTCCAACCGCTATTGCGATGCCGCTTCCCTCACGCTCAATTTCTTCTTCTCGCCCATCAGCACACATGCGGCGACTTGCTCCAACTTTACTCAAACTATAATTCGAGTAACTATAAATTGTTCCGCCAAGCAGAAATCCAATAGCAACGGGTAATAAACCAGCGGCTTCATAGGCAGGAATAACCAATTCAAAGCATAAGGCTGAAATTAACACCCCACCGCCAAAAGCCATTATAGCAGTGAGTTTTCGCTTTGGAATTGAAAAGGTATAACCTAGAAATGCTCCTATTAAGAGTGCTCCTCCTGCTAATAGACCCCATAATCCTGCTTGTATCCAAAGTGCCATTATTTCTTGGTGTTTTGATTCATAACTACTGTTGAAGTTTTATAAAACCCTCTTTCGAAAAATTTGGTTCCGTTAGCTGGGCTGGTTCGGTTGGTTCGGTTGGTTCGGTTGGTTGCGCAATATTGAATCGCTCATAAACGGCTTTCGGAATTCCGATATCTGAAACATAGATTTCTATTTGGGAAGGTAAATGATTCAATATAGTTTTTGGAGCTGCAAGTGTTAGCACTTGATTGGCATTGAAATAGATCGAATTAGGATCACCTAGAAAACCCGTAGGAAGATCTAATGATATATTATAAGTATTTGAATTATATGATTTTACCAATCTTTTAGTAAAGTTATAATTTAATGGTAATCGCTGAGAAAAGCCCAAGTAAGCATCGACCCAAACGGAAGCATTAAATTCAGCATCAATTGTAGCTCCAAACTTCAGGGCTCGCTGCAATTGTTTTTGAGGTAGTTCCTTATCAATCTCAGTTGCTAAATCCAAATAAACCGGATAACCCCAGGCCGCTAATCGCCTTGCCGCAACTAATCCACCACCTCCATTATTGCCATTTCCAACTCCTATTTTAATAGCAGTACTTGAATCAAACTGTTTGCCAATCAGTTTAGCGAGATGATACCCCGCATTTTCCATCATCAACTCTATGGGCAAATCGTATTCAGATACTGCATAGTAATCCATCGCCTTAAATTGCTCTAAATCAAGTGATACTAATTTCTTCAAAGCTTATTATTTGACATTAAAAAACAGTCCAATGGTTACAAAATCATCGTTCAAAGCACTTTCTACATGAGCATACTCGCCAAATAGAGCAATCTTACCAAAGTTTCTATGCACGCCTGCTCCAAACACAACACCCAATGCTTCTTCGGTATGGTACTCCCCTTTTTCTATCGTATAATTTACACCTGCCAAAGGAAATACGCCCATCCATGGAGTTTCGAATATATAATGGCCAACAATATCAAAGTCAACTACTTCTTCGTGACCGTTATTGAAATAGGAGAATTCTGGTCCAAAACAGCTGGCATCGCCCAAGTTGTAGTAAACTCTAGCATTAACTCCAACTGACTGAAATTTAATAGAATAAGGGATTCCTAACCCTATCGAAACCGAATTTTTCTTGAAGTAACAATGCGAGCCTTTACCTTCTTCATTTTTTTTAGTTTCCTGTGTAAAAACAGAAATTGAAATAAGCATCATCGTAAATATAAAATAGAGGTTTTTCATACAGTTACTGCTTTTGTGCAGCAAATACTACGCTCCATTCCGTTGCTTCCTTTTTTCAGCTGAATTTCGTCGATTTTGTTAATCTGTATATCCTTTTGTAGTCCTCGAATCTCGTTATCACATTCACTAACTGTAGTATCTATAGAATTATCCCAACCGGGTAATCCACAAATAAGACTATCTCCTTCAATATATCCACCTAACATTAATGCACCTAGGCGCGAACAAGACCCATAAAGTATTAAGACTTTATCGTTATATTTAACCAGCATTGCACCTAGTCCATTTACTTGAGCGTAATGTAGCCTTTTATCTTGGAGCTCACTAAGATTAACAAATGGGGTTTCTTTCATAATAATAACTTGAGCCGAAAGGTATCAGATTCTTGTTGGTTGATTGTGCGTGGAAGTTAGATATGTAAGCTAGATTGCTTTTTTAGTGCAATTATAAGAATCTGTTCCTCCATTTTTGAGGAAGCTCCTTTCATATGAGATAGGTGCAAAAGGGAATTGGTTTTAAGAACTACAGAGTCACTTTGTGCAATGCTCTGCTATTGATTAAGAGTTCGAATTTCAGATTAGTATCATTGAGTTAAAAAAGTTATTTGACTTATATCGGAGACCTTTCCAAATTGAATAAAAGCTACTAGCCAAAGTTTTTAGTGAAGCTCAATAACTCAAATATGGTCCGATTTAGTTAGTCATTAGATCTATCATTATTGCAACATGGACGCTTTTAGATAATCAATTATATCCGTCCTTCCCTCGTAATTGATTATTCCATTGCTTCCATTTGTTTGCAGGATTAAGGGTATCTTCTTGTATATAGATTCAAAAAGTTGCCGGACTCCTTCTCTTTCTGTTTTTGAATTTAGAGTCTCCTGTTCAACGGTAACAATTGCATATGTTACTCCCTCTTCGTTTATTATTGCTCGTTGAAATTGCATAAGTTCGAATTTATATTCAGCTGCAATTTATGGCCCGGATCTGTTTACAAATCAGTTTTACGTGGTAACACGTTCAAAACTCCGTAGTAACACGTAGAAGATTTAAACTATAAATTGTCGCATTACGCGTTTAACATTAACATCAACTCCTTATATTAGTTTACTAATTTTATTGCTCTTTGTAGGGTTGAATAGGTTGTTTGAAATAGCATAAATAACCAATCCTGCCATGTTGCGTGCTTTGGTTTTTACCATTAGATTTCTGCGGTGTGATTCTATCGTGCGCATGCCTAGGTCGAGCATTTCGGCCATTTCTTTTGTTTCGTATTCTTGACAGATTAAATCCAACACTTGTCTTTCGCGTTCTGTCAATAAATCTTCATTTATCACCTCTTTTTTAGCATTAGAATGATTAATACTTCCCTTTCGAATCATCTCGTACACTTCCTCAGTAAAGTAATTGCCCTTTTCGGAAATTTTTCGCAACCCTTTTTCTAGTTCTGTAGAATTAGTATTCTTTTTAAAGTAAGCACACGCATTGAGGGAGATCATAAGATTAACTATGGCTGGCGAATAGTGCATAGACAAAATAGCTACACGAATATTTGGGTAACTTCTAGACAAAATTTTCGCCGTTTCGACACCGTCCATGCCCTCCATACTCAAATCCAATAGAATAATATGCGGAAGCTGCAGCGCTGTTTTAGCTTTTAGCTTTTGCAAAAGATCGCCTCCACTTTCAGCTTCAAAAGCTACAGCCATTCCACTAAAGGAACTAATGATAAGTTTGAAACCTTTTCTTACCAATTCTTGATCATCTACAATAGCGATACGTATCGTTTTCATTTTACCTAATCTTTTTTAAATTGAACTCCATCCCTTTTCCTGGTTCTGAATGAAAATTATAGCTGGCATTTAAAAATTGTACTCGACTCAATATACTTCTGATGCCCAAGCCGTTGTTCATCGCTTCTTCCATATTAAATCCTGCCCCATCGTCTGAGTAGGATATCGCTAACGATGTTCTATTCAGCTCTATATTCAAGCGAACATTTCTTGCATTGGCATATTTAATTGTGTTGTGCATCAATTCGTGAATTATACGATAAATCCCCAACTCGGTTTCCTTTATATGTTGCCCATCAGAAAGATCAATCCAAGTATAATCGATTGCTAATTCACCAGTTTTATTCAGCACCTCCACTACTCCATTTACAGCACTTATTAGTCCTGCATGCTCTAAATCAGGTGGAAGTAATCCATGTGAAATACTTTCGGTCGATGCAATTAGTTTTTCAATGATTTCTACGATTAAATCGGTTTCTTCTCGATTTTTCTCCAAGTTTATTCTTTTAAGATGTTCAATTGAAATTTGCAATATTGCTAGTTTGCTGCTTATTTCATCGTGAATAGCACGAGCAATCTTCTCGCGTTCAGAATCCTGTCCTCTTATTTGAGATTCAAGTAATTCTGATTTTTTCTGCAGTTCTATCTCACTTGTTTTCAAAAGCTGATCGGTTAGCCGTTTTCTATAAAAGAAATACAGCAAGGCGAAACCAGTAGACATAAATAATGTAAAAAAACTTCCAGCTAATATAAGCCAGAAAAGTTCTTCTTTGGTGAAGCTAATTTCCATATTCCTACTATTAAAATGCTATAAAAAAGAAGATTCAACACTCCATTGAAAATCCATAAAATTCTACTTTGAGAATTGTCCATTTCATAAAACATATAATTGCTCATGAGATAAATAAAAAACTGACCACTGAACAATAATAATATTCCTGTATTAATCAATAAAAGCCCTTCCCGCCTGGGGTCATACGATTCAAAATGCGCTACCGCTCTTATTTCTTTTATGTAAAAAAAGACAGAAAGCGCACACATTATAAGACATTCCAAAGTCCTGGACATTGGATTAAATCCATTAATGGTTTCAATATAAATTGAACTATAAACCATAAAGCCAAACACCGCCACTAAAAATAAAAGCGGCCAGTTCAACCGTGTTTTTAACTCGCCCAAATGCAATACCTGATAATAAAATAGATACAATAAAACGAATTCTCCTGCGGTGTATACGTGCAACACCCACATGTTATTCATTTTCAACCAAGACAATGTTGTTGAAGCAACTTGAACCAATAAGGCTAGAACACTGAAGAGAACGATAAAGAAAGCCTCTTTTTTAATCTGCTTAAAATTCTTCCAGCAAACAGCAATAACAACTAATATTAGCATTATTATCAGAATTGCAATAAACTTTAAAATAATACCTGTCATTTATTGATACTTATGCCGATTTTCATTCTCAATACAATGGACTATTCACATCACAGCTAATAGGACATGGCGTAGTAAAATCATAAATCATAGTATCAGGAGTTGCTCCTACGATATCAATTTGTTCTCCTGTTGCGTCTGCTCTAGTGCCTACTACTACCAACTTCACTTCACTATTATCGCCATCGAATGCTAAGTAAACTCGTATTCCTTCTACATCTGGATTTGCTTTTAAATCAGCAACCGCATCTGTTGGGATTAAAAATCCTTTTAAGGATCCTATCTCTGTTCCTTTGTCGCTATCGGTCATGTTCCGCCAATTGTTGCATAAGTCTTGACCTTCTAAAACCGTTAATTGTGGTGCGCTCATAATATTACTAATTTTCAATGTTTCACAAGTATAATGGCTAATAGTTCAACCATTTCCCAACTAAGTGTAAACACGTACATATTTACGTGTTACTACGGAGTGAAGAATAAGGATTACATCAGTTAAATCACACTATTTAATGGCTTTTTCCTATATTCATTTTTTGTTTTCACTTTTAGCTAAAGTAAACAGTTCCTTTTATGGTTATGAAGTTAGTGGGTTAAACCTACCTTTTTCTTGCTCTTATTAATTCCACGGCAACAAATTCGAGGTAATACAGAGTATCTCCATAATCAACTTGTTAGTTCAAGTGATTTGTTACGTTAATGCAAAATCTATGAGGATAATTTGAATTCACCAACATTCCTATTGATTTTGAATGGTGCTCAAATATATTAAGTCCTTTGCTAAATCTGCTTCCTTAGCTTTTCCAATCTCAATCTATCAAAGGAAAATTGCACTCATTTAGTAAAAAGCATATCTGCTGAAGCAAAATACTTCAAAACAAAAAAGTCCTTGCACGTTTGTGCAAGGACTTTTTAAAGGTACAGCTGGGCCCGTTCGTCTGATTCTTTTTATAGTTAACTTGAACTACTTATTCAATGCATTATAATGTAATCGTGCAGGTGTCAGAGAAAAATAAAGGTTTCTTTAAATTCAACTTGCAGTGAACATAATCAGATTTATCATCGATGATTCGAAGGTAAGTCTCGCTTGTTTTGTTTAACAAGCCTCTACGTGTAAACACGTAGGAAATTCAGTAGTAACACTTAGAAAATATTGGCAGTTTCGTCTCTATTAGCTTCAGAATAGGGAATCAAAGTTCTTTCAATCCAATTCGAATAGCCACAATTACAATCAATGGCACTATAAGCGCAGCTGTTACTGGTGCTGAAAGTTCTACCTGTATCCCTTTTGTATTTTTTATTTTGTTAGCCATCGATATTCAAAAAATTGTTCTTGGCTGCAAGGTATTTTCAATCTTTGGCTAAATTGCCGTTGTACATGTTAACACTTAGAATTTTCAGCAGTATTACGTAGAGAAGATTAGAAAAAAGTTGAGGATTTACTCAGAAATCTGTAAATATTCTCATTACAACAAAATAAGTGAGAATAGGATCTCCGTGAATGATAATCGCCGCTATACTTCCTTTTCTGTCTTTGTGATTTTCTTGTCTTGATTGTAATTATTGGTGCGACAACGGCTTGGACATATAAGACGCCAATTAAAATAAAATACCCTCAAAACATTTCCCGCTTTTCCAAACTAGAAAGCTTGAACAATGCATATAGCAAGAAGAATACGTTATGCTACACAGAACGCTATTCCTGAACTAAAACAGCTTGTAATCTTCGGCATCTTCCTATTAAATCAATTCATCAGTATCGGTCTGCTTCCATTTTATATTGCATCCCATGCTTGGAGATTGAAATTCGCTCACCTCTTTTCGAGTTAACATAGCATCCAAAGCATTCTTCAAATCTTGACCATTAGCGGTGCCTGAACCGGGTCGAGTTGCATCAAATCGTCCGCGATATGTGCAGTTAAGGTCTCCATCAAACACGAAGAAATCCGGAGTGCATTCTGCTCCATAAGCTTTTCCCACTTCTTGAGTTTCATCGTATAAGTAGGGAAAAGTATATCCTTCTTTTTTGGCGTGAATCGCCATATGATCTGGCCCATCTTGCGGGTGCGTATCTGCATCATTACTACTTATGGCAATAAACTGCACTCCCTTCTCCTTGTAAGTTTTAGCAATTTCCGTTAGCCTAGGATTGATGTGAACTACAAATGGACAATGGTTGCAAATGAACATTACCACAGTTGCGTTATCCGACTTTAAATCTTTCAGCGAAATTGTTTCATCAGAAACGGTATCGAGTAAAGTAAAATCAGGAGCTCTAGTGCCCAATTCCATCATGTTTGAATATACTATTGACATAATTTTATTTTTTAATATTCTACTGCATCGCCAGCATCGTCTTTTGAAATATCAATTCCGCAAGTACCACTAGTATCTGGATAGAAAACTCCAAAATGCTTTTGCTTAATTTTAGTGACTTTTTCTCGTAATTCGATTCCATACGTTGGTGAATCCATTTCGTCGCTCATAACGTCCTTTCCAAAATTCTCGTAAAATGCAGGTAAAGAAAATGTATCTAAAATTTCACTACCATCTCTAGGCATTCTGCCTTGAGCGGCTTCTATAACACTCGCTCCACCTCTGCCGCCTGGCGAAGTAGCCAAAAGAAATATTGGAGTTTTTCCAAACACTTTACGATCTGGAACTCTACTTAACCAATCGTAGGTATTCTTAAAAGCTGCTGAGTATGATCCGTTGTGCTCGGCTAATGAAAGCACTATTAAATTTGCAGTGTCAAGCAGTTCTGCCAATTCTAAAATCTTGTTTGGAACTCCGCTCTCAGTTTCTTTGTCTGAACTGTAAATAGGAACTTCAAAATCGTTCAGATCTAGTATCTGTATTTCTGCTGGAACAAATAAACTTGAAGCGTAAGTTACTAGTCTTTTGTTAATTGATTGTGAACTTGTGCTTCCTGCGAATGCTATTACTTTCATGCTGTTGTGTTTTATTTTAAACCTGTTCAAACTTATAAAATATCAAGATTATGAACCGGGTTCAGAATGACAAATAGTTATAATTATTGCTCGTATGTAATAGTGAATCATGCTTAATTTAATTCAGCATAACCGAATTATAATTTTTGAGATACTGAACAACTATTTTATTCAAACGGTGCAACTGAATTGCATTCAATTACAATTTTGGAATAACGTTGATTTTATTGAATTAAACTTTATTTCTTTTCACCCTTCAGAACGATAAAGTATCAAAAAACCACACAAAAATCTACTATAGTTAACGCTGATATCACCTATTTTTAGCTTTTACAATTTTTACAGATAAAATGGAAGATTAAAACTAGAATATTAAGCTCATGTTCAAACACATACTAATTATTGCAAGCCTGTTTATTCAATTTAGTATTTACGCTCAAAATGCCGCCGTTTCTTATCAGATAAACAATCTATTACAAAATGCTCCGACTTACTATGGAGAACGAGGCTCTAAAAAGGAGCTGCATTTGGTTGTAAAAGGTAATCCGAAAAACATAAAAGCCTTTTTAGGCCTACATGCTGGAATACTCAAATATCAATACGATGATATTATGGCCATTCGGATTCCGCAGAATACTTTAGGGGATTTAGTTTCAGTAAAAGGACTGATTAAAGCTGAAATTCACAACACACCTATTGAAGTAATGGACGCAACGGCAATTCAACTTACCTCAGTAGATACGGTGCATGCTGGTGGTGGAAGTTTGCAACAAGCGTATACAGGAAATGGCGTTGTAGTTGGTATTATCGATTCGGGGATTGATCCTACTCACCCTGATTTTAAAAATGACGATGGCACTACTCGAATCTTAGCCTTTTGGGATCAAAATGATTTTAGCGGAAACCTGGCTCCTTATGGATATGGGAAAGAATATACTGCTGTTGATATCGATGCAGGATTAATGGTTAATTATCTCGACACCACTTATAGCGGACACGGAACAGCGGTAACAGGAATGGCGGCTGGTGGTGGAAAAGTTAGAGCTGATGTAAAGGGCATGGCACCAGAGGCTGATATCGTAGTTGTTGGGAACCGTCCCTCAGATCTTGACTATACCAATCGTATGCCGTATATGTTGAAATTGGTAGATGGTATAAATTACATTTTCAAAGTTGCTGAAGCAGCAGGAAAACCAGCCGTCATAAATATTAGCCTAGGTGGAATTGAAGGCAGTCACGATGCTCAAGACTTGCCCACGCAACTCATTGAGCGAATGTTGGATGCTAAAAACGGAAGAGCGCTT
>Ga0075118_10000401_pt1 | contig 41485 bp, 35 predicted proteins | sample AntAceMetag02UKE_FD_69794 | JGI IMG/M metagenome (GOLD analysis project Ga0075118, IMG submission 69794) | Saline lake microbial communities from Ace Lake, Antarctica - Antarctic Ace Lake Metagenome 02UKE | ecosystem: Environmental > Aquatic > Non-marine Saline and Alkaline > Saline | place...
ATCAACCTCACGGTGGCTTCTAAAATATCTTGAGCATGCTCAGCATAGGTGATGCTGGCTTCAGGCGGCATTATCTTCCCCAACCAAGTCCGCAAAACTTTTGAAAAACTTCGCAGCCAATTTCTTGGCGGTGCCTTGGATCAAGCGGCTGCCTAATTGCGCCAATTTTCCCCCAATATCTGCCGTCGCGGTGTAGCGCAGTAAAGTGCCCTCTGAGTGCTCTTCCAACTCCACAGCAGCGCCGCCTTTGGCATAGCCTGCAGCGCCGCCATTACCGGTGCCGGTGAGTGAAAAACGCTCCGGTGGCGCATCTGGGCTGAGGGTGACATTGCCGCTGAATTTGGCTTTCACGGGGCCAATTTTCAGCACAACTTTGGCTTCCAACTCCGTATCAGAGTGTTTGATCAATTCATCGCATCCGGGGATGCATCGCTTAAGAATTTCAGGATCATTCAATGCGGCGTAAACGACGGCTTGCGGGGCATTGATGATGATTTCATCTTTGAGTTGCATTGTGGTGGTCCTATTTTAACAGCAAGGAAATTTAATCACAGCAAAGAGTTCAGCTTGATCTTTGGTTGAGGCGAGGAAAAACGCATGCGGAGTGTATGGGCGAGTGTCTTAAAGTGCAGCATTGAGGTTGTACTCCTTAGATATAGCATAAGATCGTGCTACGGCCAGATCTTCCGGCGTGTCTATATCGACAATGAAACTGCGGTTAGCGGTCCTAAATTGATGCACGCGCTCTGGTGAAGTGCGTGTTAACTTGCGGCACCCTAGATTAACAGGGTCCGCCAAGATTAGAGCGCGTTGGGCGGCGGGCACAACAATTGGATTGCCCCGAATAGCGCCCACCATGGGCACTGTGATCCGCCCATTTGCCTGAGCTTGATGTGCGGCCAGAAGCTCTTTGAGATCGCCCGCCGTCAGTAAGGGCTGATCTCCCAAGGCGATGAGATAAGTCTCGGCCTTTGGCGCGCCGCGCAAGCCGGATTCAACGGAGGTCATTTGCCCCTCTTCAAACTGGCGATTGTGTACGACATTGACAGATGCAGGGGCCAAAGCATCGATCACAGCTTGTGCTTGATGGCCGGTCACTACGGTCACCTGATGATCTGTGGCGGCGGCACAGGCTGAGATTACATGGGCAAGCAATATGTCCTCGCCAACATGTAGCAGCAACTTGTTAAGGTCCCCCATCCGACGCGACAGTCCAGCCGCCAGAACGATTGCTGCTGTGTCAGACATCGGCATTCTCACGACTGAGGAGGGCCCCTGCGCGCCGCAATTGGGTGATCTCGGCGAGAATTGACAGGGCGATTTCATCGGGTGTGATAGCGTTGATGCTCAAACCCGCAGGGGCTTTTACCTTTTTAAGGTTTTCAGAAAGGCCTGGATCTTCCGCCAATAATTTCGACGAAATAGCATCGAATTTACGTCTGCTGCCGACAAAACACACATAGCGAAAGGTCCCTGAAACGGCGGCACGCAAGGCATCACTGTCGCCTTGTCCTTGCGTCGCTACGACCACAAAGTCAGCGCTTTCAAAACCAAACCCCTGAGCAATTTCAGCTTTCCCCACCTGCTGTGTTGCCGCATGGGCCGCGACTTTGAAATCGAAGCGCGTGGCCATATCATATAGGACCATGGCCACCAATCCGGTGCCGCAAATGATCATTTCAGGCAAGGGCAGTACTGGTTCAACAAAGACATCCATCGTGCCTTTGGACGGGCAGCCATTGCGGGTGAAACGGACACCGTCGCGCAACTCCCCGGTGACAACGCCCTCACTTTCCAAAAGCTCCTGTGGCCGTAGAGAAATGAACTGGGGCTCGCCAGTTTTTATCGCGTCACGCGCCGCTTTGCCCACTGCACCACGCGCGCAGCCGCCACCAACCCAGCCCATGAGGATGTTGCCATCGAGGTCCAGCAGGGCCTTGCTGCCGGGTTTGGCGGATGTGGCGTCAACGGTGCGCACGACTGTGGCCATGGCAAAGGGCACACCTTTGGACTTTAAAAACTTCATTTCGGCTTCAAGCTTTGTGTGCTCCGACAAAGTTAAGGTCATAGCCGCTCCAGTGTGCGTTCGAGGCTTACAAGATCGGCGAGTGTGGCTGCGGCGGCGAATGCATCTAGATGCGGCAATGCGGCGGCCATGCCTTTGGCTACAGGCTCATATCCTTGCCAGCCCTTTAGCGGGTTCAACCAGATGATTTTGCAGCCACGTCGCTTCAATTTGGCCAATGCATCTCCTAAGACCTCTGAGCTCTCGCTGTCATAGCCATCCGATAGAATAATTACCACGCTGCGCCCATCGACAAAATTGCGCGCATAGCTGTTTGCGAAGTGCTGGAGGTTCGCACCAATTTTGGATCCACCACCAAACCCATCTGCCAGCAACGTAATGCGGTTCAGGGCCCGCAGGGGATCATCGTCGCGCAAGGCATTGGTGATGCGCACCAACCTTGTGTGAAACAGATAGGCGTCACTGGCACTATCGGCCCGCATTAATCCGGCAAGGAAGGCTAAGAAGGGGCGTGCATAATGCATCATCGAGCCGGAGACATCGCACAGAGCCACAATCTTCATCGGGCGGTCAGGCCTTTTATGTTTTGCGAGATGCAAAGGCTCCCCACCTGTGGTCAAGCTGCGCCTTATGGTGCGGCGAAGATCAATTGAGCGGCCCCTTTGGGCGGCCTTACGGCGGCGCGACCTTCTGTCTCTTAAAGCTTTGCCTAAGCAAATAGCTACTTTTTCGGCGGCGCGAATATCTTCCGCAGAGACCAGCTCACGCAGATCTTTCTTCATCAAATTATGGGCTTTTGAGGCCACCAGCTTGCCGGTGCCATCTGCATAGCTTTCTTCGCCATCCTGCGTATCTCCGGGCGCGTGAATTGAGCCTGCGCCCGATGTGCTTTGAGCATCATCAGTGTGGTTGCTTTTGGCATCTTTCGGGGCAGGGTTCGTGTTTGACGGGATCATCTTATGGCGCACCCTGCCCTCAGCCATCCAAAATGAGTCGAACAACATGTCAAATTGGACAGAGTCTTCCACCGATCCGGCACAGACTGACTTTAGGGCCAGCCGCGCCTCAGACGGAATGATTGGGTTCACGCAGGACAACGCTCGCAGCGCAGTTTCAGTTTCAGCCACCCCGAGGTGAAACCCATGGGCGCGCAAATGGGCCATGAAGCCTGAAACCCGCACCGCAGCTCCCGGGTCAGATCCGGTGAAACGGGTGATCTTGCTCATGCCGCTTTTCCAGCGAGACGTGCGGCCACTTCGATGGGCACCATAGCACGGTCAGCTTGTGTTTTGAGCAATGTAGCAAGGGCTGCCTGCAGGACCGCAGGGTCAGAGGTGAGGTCTTTGATGCCCAAGCCTGCCAAGGCCGCGGCAAAATCCAACATTTCAGCCACTCCGGGCACTTTTTCTAACTCTTCATGCCGTAATTTTTGAACAAACCTAACAATCTGTTCGCCAAGATGCGACTCGATGTCTGGGCAGCGGGACGCCAAAATGGCCAGTTCCGTTTGCCGGTCAGGATAATCTATATGGGCATAGATACAGCGCCGTCGCAGCGCATCCGACAGGTCGCGGGTGCCATTGGCGGTCAGAATAACCAAAGGCCTTGTGGTGGCCGTGATCGTGCCCAATTCGGGGATGGTGATTTGAAATTCGGATAGGACTTCCAACAAATAGGCTTCAAACTCTTCATCCGCGCGGTCGATCTCATCGATCAAAAGCACCGGTGGTATCTCTTGCCTTATGGATTTGAGCAGGGGGCGTTCCATGAGATAGTCTTCAGAGAATATACGCTCTTCGACAGCCGCGCCGGTTTCTCCCGCTTCAGAGGCGGCACGGATAGAGAGCAATTGCCGTTGATAGTTCCACTCGTAAATTGCCTGCGAGGCATCTAGGCCTTCATAGCATTGCAGGCGGATCAGCTGGGTGTCTTTAATCGTGGCCAGAGCGCGGGCTACTTCGGTTTTACCAACACCAGCAGCGCCTTCCAACAGCAGGGGACGGCCCAGCGTAATGGCGATATGAAGCGCAGTCGCAAGATCGTCAGAAGCGACATAGCCGATCCCCTCAAGCGATGATTGTAAATCTGTCCAGGATGTCATTGGGGGTGCGCGGGACATCTGAAGATGCCCCGCCCTTTCATTTTTTAATTGTGCAAACCAAGGTCATTGGCCGTCTTCCAAATGCGCCAGTGATCATGGGGCATATTGGTGTGCCGGTTGCCAAAAGGCCGGAAGGCATCTTGTACAGCATTTGAGAAGCAAGGCACTCCACCAACATGCGGGCTTTCGCCCACGCCCTTCGCACCGATTGGATGGTGCGGGGAGGGTGTCACGGTGAAGTCTGTCTCAAAATTGGGCACTTCCCAAGCCGTTGGCAGAAAGAAGTCCATCAATGTTGCGGTTTTGCAGTTGCCCATCTCATCATATGCAATCTCTTGGCCAAGAGCCACGGCGAGGGCTTCGGTCAAACCCCCATGAATTTGCCCTTCAATGACCATCGGGTTGATCCGCGTGCCACAATCGTCAAGCGCATAAAAGCGTTTGATCGTTGGAACACCGGTGTCCACGTCGATATCCATGACGCAAACGTAAGCGCCGAAAGGATAGGTCATGTTTGGCGGATCATAGTAGCTGACTGCTTCCAGACCTGGTTCCAGACCGGGGATAGCTTGATTGTAAGCTGCATAGGCAATTTCGCCCATTGTCTTAAACCGCTCAGGTGCGCCTTTGACCACAAAACGATCCACGTCAAACTCAACGTCATCGTCGTGCACTTCGAGCAGATAGGCGGCGATCATTTGAGCCTTGGCGCGAATTTTACGCCCCGCCATGGCGGTTGCTGCACCGGCAACCGGTGTTGAACGTGACCCATATGTACCCAATCCATAAGGCGCCGTATCTGTGTCGCCTTCTTCGATGGTGATTGAGTCTGCTGGAATGCCAATCTCTGACGCAAGAATTTGCGCAAAGGTGGTGGCATGGCCTTGGCCTTGGCTGATGGTGCCCAAACGCGCAATGGCAGAGCCGGTTGGGTGGATGCGAATTTCGCAGCTGTCGAACATGCCCATCCCAAGGATATCACAGTTTTTCACTGGTCCTGCGCCCACAATCTCTGTGAAAAAGCTCAGGCCTATACCCATGATCGTACGGGTCTCACCGCGCTTAAATGCCGCCACACGTTCCGCTTGTTCTTTGCGTAACCCGTCGTAATTCACAGCTTTGAGCGCCTTATCCCAAGCAGTGTGATAGTCACCGCTGTCATATTCCCAGCCAAGGGCTGAGTCATATGGGAACTGTTCTTTTTTGATGAAGTTGATCCGGCGCAGCTCTGCGGCGTCCATGTTCAACTCAATCGCAAGAACTTCGATCATGCGCTCGATAAAATACACAGCTTCCGTCACCCGGAATGAACAGCGATAAGACACGCCGCCCGGTGCCTTGTTTGTGTAAACACCATCGACACCCAAATAAGCGATTGGAATGTCATAAGAGCCTGTGCAGATACTCATAAACCCAGCTGGAAATTTAGTGGGATCAGCGCAGGCGTCAAAGGCACCATGATCGGCGGTCACATGACAATGAAGGCCTGTGATTTTGCCTTCTTTGTTGGCTGAAATTTTACCCTTCATCCAATAGTCCCGCGCAAAGGCGGTGGACATCAGGTTTTCCATCCGGTCCTCAACCCATTTCACAGGAACACCCGTTACAATGGAGGCAACAATGGAGCAGACATAGCCGGGATAAACCCCAACTTTGTTGCCAAAACCGCCGCCGATATCAGGAGAGACTACGCGGATGTTGTGCTCTTCGATACCAGAAAGAAGTGACGCTACCGTGCGCACCACATGCGGCGCTTGGAACGTGCCGTATAGTGTCAGTTTGCCGTTTACCTTATCCATGCTCGCAACTGAGCCACAAGGCTCAAGCGGGCAGGGGTGGGTGCGGTGGTAGTACATTTCTTCTGTGGCCACGACGTCCGCATCATCGATGACGGCGTTAGTGCCGTCCTCATCGCCAACTTCCCAGGTGAAAATATGGTTATGGTGTTTGCGTGGACCATGTGCGCCCGGTGCTGTTGGGTCCAGATCTTCACGCAAGACCACATCTGATTGTAAAGATTTAAACGGGTCAACAATGACCTCAAGCTCTTCATATTCAACTTCCACCAACTCAACCGCATCTGCTGCGATATACCGATCTTTTGCTACAACAAAGGCCACCTCTTGGCCTTGAAAAAGCACCTTACCGTCGGCCAAAACCATCTGTTTATCACCGGCCAGTGTTGGCATCCAGTGCAAAGATAACGGCTCAAGATCCTTGGCGGTTAGAACCGCAACAACACCGTCCAGCGCCATGGCTGCATCAATGTTTATCGATTTAACGCGGGCATGCGCATAGGGAGAGCGTACGAAATCACCAGTCAGCATTCCGGGCAAGTTTATGTCATCGACATAATGGCCTTTGCCCTGCGTAAAGCGGGCATCTTCGACGCGTTTACGTGACGAGCCTAAACCCTTTAGATTTGTGACGCGTTCTTCGCGAGTGATTTCGTCCTTCATTGGGCGGCCTCCTTGGCTGCATTCAGTTCAGCGGCTGCCGACAAAATGGATTTCACGATGTTTTGGTATCCGGTGCAGCGACAGATATTTCCAGCGATGCCAAAGCGCACCTCTTCCTCTGTTGGATTTGGGTTTTCCTGAAGCAATCGATGCGCGCGGGTAATCATGCCCGGTGTGCAATAGCCACACTGCAGCCCGTGATGCTCTTTGAAATTTTCTTGCAACACGTGCAATTTGTCAGGGTTGCCTAGACCTTCGATTGTGGTGATTTCAGCACCTTCAGCCTGAACGGCGAACATGGTGCAAGATTTTACTGATTTACCGTCGATCTCAACGGTACAGGCACCACAATGTGAGGTTTCACAGCCCACGTGAGGGCCCGTCAGTCCAAGCTTTTCACGCAGCACATAGATCAATAGTTCGCGAGGCTCAGCGAGGATCTCTTTCTTCTCGCCGTTGACCGTCATTTTTACGATTTGGTTTGTCATGATATCCTCTCTTACGCCCGTGACCAAGCACGTGCGATCGCCCGTGAAATGATGATCCCAGCGACGTGCATTTTAAACTCAACGGGACCACGGTTGTCTTCGGTCGGGTCAATGTCTTCCAAAGCGGCGGCCACAGCGGCTTTCATTGCTGCGGCATCACAGGAAGTTCCGACCAACGCAGCACCGGCGGCTTCAGATAAAACTGGCACATCGCTTAGATTGGTCATTGCAACAGATGCACTGCTAATTTTGTCGCCCTCTTTGGTGATCAGCACCGCACAGGCAGCGGTCGCATAATCTCCAATTTTGCGCTTTTGCTTTTCATAGGCAAAGCCCGCTTCCACCGCAGTGAAACTGATATGGGTCAGAATTTCGCCATCCTCACGTTCGGTCATATAGGCCGCTTCGTAAAAGTCGCGCGCCTTCACGCTGCGGGTGCCATCCGGTCCAACCAAGGTGAAGCTCGCATCCAGACATTGCATGAGACCTGGCATGTCGTTGCCAGGATCGCCGTTGGCTACATTACCACCAATTGTGCCCATGTAGCGCACTTGTGGATCTGCAATCTGAAGTGATGCTTCGTGAATGATTGGAGCCGCGGCTGCGAGCGCTTCATTGTTGATAAGCTCGTGCTGCGTGGTCATTGCCCCGATGGTGACAATGCCCCCTGTAATTGTTATTCCTTTGAGATCTGCAATGTCTTGCAAATCGATCAAATGTGGCACGTCGGCCATGCGCAGTTTCATCATTGGGATCAGGCTGTGCCCGCCCGCGATGACGCGCGCATCATCTCCATGTTCTTCCAAAACAGACAAGGCGCCTGCTAGATCAGAAGGTCGGTGGTATTCAAAAGCTGATGTGATCATACGGTGTCCTCCCTGACGACGGTATACATCTGAATACAACCGTAGCAGGCCAGAAGTCGCCAGACCAAACATCTGAGCTGCAAGGATCTGCGCACGAAATACGAATATAGGGAATGAAATGCGTGTGCAGATGCAGCAAGCATGGGGCTGTAAATGGGTTGTATTTAAAGGCCGAGACTCTCACGCATGTGTTTAATATAGGATCGGCTGACTGGAACATGGTCCAAATGGGCGTTGCCTTCAAAAAAGCACAGGCCGTTGTCTTTCTTGCGTTCAAAGCTGGTGACGTGATCGGTATTGACCAAATAGCTGCGGTGACCCTTAACAAAACTTGACTTTTCCAACTTTCTTTCTAGCTCGGTGATGGACCAAGGGCAGAACAGGCGCCCGCTGTGATGATACAGATGTGTATACCGACCCTCTGCCTGAATGGCCGCCACAGTGTCACTTTGCACAAAATGCGTCTGGCCATTGCTCTCATGGGGAATTCTGATGACCGCAGGGTCTACCGCGAGTGCAGGGCGCGGTATTTCTAGCTGAGTGGGATCTATCTCGACATCCCAAAGGCGCGTGGCGAATGTCACGCCAACCAACAAAAACGCGCCCGAAATCACAAAGGACGTGAGCGTCACGCCAAAAGCCAAGGCTTCATTACTTAGCCACAATCCCGCAGATGGGCCAGCTTCTAGGGGCACAAAATCGGTTCCCATCATGGCAATGAAGTGAACTGCAAATACTGTTGTGCCAAACACCACGGTGCCCAGCAAAATATTACGGCTGCCGCGGCGGCCGTAGCTGATCCAGAACGATGTCATACATAGGCCCAATGAGGCTATAATCGCCACGACAACACCCGCAGTCGAATATACGGTCTTCACATCTTGAATGCCTGACATACCGACATAGTGCATTGCAAGGATACCGCAGCCGACACAAAGACCAGCCAATTTGATCCTCTGCGTTGTACGTTCACCAAAATGCACCAACAGTAAGGCGGTGCCGGTGATCAAAATTGCCACCAAAGCCGAAACCATTGTGACAAGGGCATTATAATGAAACGGAACGGGCAGGGTCATGGCGAGCATGGCCACAAAATGCATCGACCAAATTCCACCGCCCAAGGCAATGGCAGACATCGAAACAACAAGCTTCCGCCGCGCAATCCCCATGGCCGAAGCACCCTGCGTTAAAGACAGACCCGTGAACCCCGACATCAAGGCCACGGCCAAGGCGGCCAAAAGCAGATAATAATTGTGACCATGTTCCACCATACTCGCATCATATAGCGCTTGGATGGGTTTGCAAATTTCTTCTGGCGTATGGTTTCCAAGGGCTAAATATGCCTGGAGTTTGAGGTAAAGGTGGGTTTTTGCTGAGAAAGACTACATTTGAGTGAATTGAAATTTTGAAGTCCTCGACCCGGTTGTTACAAAAGTGATCCATTCCTTGGACCGGAAAAGTAGCGAGGCTTTCCCCAATTGCCCCCCGCCTCAAACCCTGTCAAAGCTTTTACCTCACAGGCTGATCAAGTGAGAGGGAGCCAAAGTATGATATCTTATGCGGCGCTGTTTTTCTCAGCTTTGGTGGCTGCGACGCTGGTTCCTATGCAGTCGGAGGCGGTTTTGGTTGCGCTGATGATCGCAGGGACGCAGCCCTTGGCGGGGCTGTTGCTGGTGGCCACAGTGGGCAATGTGCTGGGGGCCGTTATCAATTGGTATCTGGGCCATATGCTGGCCCGATTTCAAAATAGGTCTTGGTTTCCGGCCTCACCGACCCAAGTAAAGCGCGCTAAGGCTTGGTATTTGCGCTACGGGCGTTGGTCCTTGCTAGGCAGTTGGCTGCCGATTGTCGGTGATCCGATCACCGTGGCGGCGGGGGCTCTGGGTGAGCGGTTTCTGCCCTTTGTAGTTTTGGTGAGCATCGCTAAAAGTGCACGCTATGTGTTTCTGGCATTTATCACAGTGCCTTGGCTGTGAGGCCTGCGCTTTGTTCTGGTGTCGCGTGTAGCAATGGGGTTTAGTCTGTTGATCAATCCCCACGGAAGCCACATCCCATGAATTTCAGCACCACACGTGCCTTTGGCCTGTTCGCGGCTATCGCCACCGTGACAATTTGGGCGGTCTTCATGCTGGTTACCCGCTTTGCGGTGCAAGGCAATTTTACGGTGGAAGAGGTTTTGGTGCTGCGTCTCATTCCCGGGGCGATTGTGATGATCCCTTGGATGTGGAAGCTTGGCATTCTGCCGCGTGGTGTGCCTTGGCCAAGAGCGTTGATTCTGATGATCGGGGCCAGTGCGGTCTTTCCTTATGTGGTGTCGAAAGGCCTAGAATTTGCGCCTGCGTCAGATGGTGGCGCGCTTGCGCCCGGTATGTTGCCGTTTTGGGCCGCTTTAGCGGCCTATGCTTTGGCTGGAGAGATCCCCGGGCCGCGCCGTCGTATCGGTTTGGCCATGATCCTTACTGGCGCTGTTGTCGTGAGCCTTTGGCCGATTTTGGGCGGGGCCCGCGACGGCGCCTGGCGGGGGCATCTGATGTTTCTTATCGGCTCTGGCCTCTGGGCTATCTATTCAGTGATCTTCCGCCAAAGTGGTTTGACCCCAATGCATGGTTTGGTGATTGGCTTGTTCTGGGGCACGCTGACCATCACGCCGCTGCTACTTTTGAGTGGAAATGTAAGCTTTGCCATGGCTAATTGGGGCGATATCGTTGTGATGATGGTGATCCAAAGTTTAATCATCGGCATTCTGGCCATGGTACTGTTCAGTTATGCGGTTCGGCTACTGGGGGCGGCGGAATCGTCGGCCTTCGGCGCTCTGACACCCATCCTCGCCTTGTTGGGCGGGGTCATGTTCTTGGGTGAATCAGTGGGGCCGTTGAAGGTGTTTGGTGTGGTCTTGGTGGCCGCTGGTGTGTTTTTAGCCTCAGGCATTTTACGCAAATTTGATGCGGCAGCAAAACCGATTGAGTGACGGCGCGCAAGCACAGTAGCATCGGGCCGGTTGGATTGTGCCGGATAATCTAGCCGGCATTCTCGTCGCCACCAATCTTTTGGATCAGGCGGGTTTCCAATAGCTGACCTTCGCGCACAAGGATGGGATGTGCGATTTTGACGATCCATGAATGAAATTCTTTTAGTGAATAGGCGGTTTCCAGATGTATATCGCTGGAGGCAAGGCTGTCAGAATCCCCGCTACTGAGACGGCGCAAATGTTTTTTGCGACTGGATTGTTCCAGCTGTGCGATGGCGGCTTTTTCTTCCAGCAACAGGCGTGCGCTTTCTATATCAGCCGACAGCAAAACATTCGTCGCCAAATTGACATTTCGCGCGATTCGTTCGTGCAGGGCGCGCAATTCGTCAAAACCCGCGTCTGAAAACCGAAGCTTTTCACGATCTTTTTCACCGGCCAGTTCGATCAGACGTTTGACAACGATGTCGCCCGCTGCTTCTAGCGAAATGGCGTAATCAACAAGGTTACGCATTTGTCTATTTTCAGATTTGGTGAGACTGTCATGGTCGAAACCAGCGGAATACTGGCGGATGTGATCCAGCGCGTTATTAAGCGCGGCCTCGTCGGCCCGGATGGCAGCGACCTGCGCGGCGTCAAAAGATTTCAATAGTCCGAACGCGGGAGCAATCATTTCACTGACCAATGTTGCCATGCGCAAAACTTCGCGCTGAAGCATTGCAAGGGACTGTTTTGGTGATGTGGTGACGTTTAAATGCAGAACGCTGTGATGATGCGGGGGTATATTGTTAGCTGGTGTTTCATTGTCGGGATATATCCAAGTAACCAGCCCTTGCAAATGCCCTACGAACGGCAAGCTTAACAGCAAAATCAGGTTGAACAGGATATGCAGTGTGACCAGCGCGTGAGCGTTGTCCATCGCGGTGATAAAGCCCGGTGTCGGCAGTTGATTGATCGCAAACAGCACGATCACTGAAACCGTGCCGCGTATGATCAGATTGGCAAGTGGGATGCGGCGCGATTTGGCTGACATTCCGCGCGTGAGCCACACCGGGATCAGCGCAGAGCCAAGGTTTGCCCCCAACACTAGCGACAGACCAACGCTTTGGGGCAGGGCACCAATGGCGACGAGCGTCACGCAGATCAAAATGACTGCAACGGATGAATGCATCACAAACGCTAGTGCTACACCGGTGATGAACGCGGTCAGATAGTCCTGCACAAGATAGTCGGCGATCGCAGGTAAAAAGGCACTTTCACGGATCGGATCCATCGTTTCGCGCAAGAACCTGAGTGAGATCAGGATAAGGGCAATTCCCATCGCAATCCGTCCGGCCTGTTTCAGCATCGGACCTTGCGTTTTCAAAAATAAAAAACCTCCAACACCCAATAAGACGGGGACAATCCACTGAATATCTAGGGTCAGAACCCGGATCAACAGCGCCGACCCCAGATCGCCGCCCAGAACGATCGCCATTCCGGCAGAAAATCCGATCGCCGACGTTCCCGAAAATCCGGCAACCAATAAAGTGACGGCGGCAGAGCTTTGCAATATCATCGCCAACATCACGCCGGTCAGCGTCATACCCAGTACGCTGGCCTTGGTGGTGACCAATCGGCGAAACGATGCACCATAAGTACGCTCGATCCCGGTGGAAACCATACTCACGGCGAAAAGCAGCAGCATCGTCGCGCCAAATAGCTTGACGGCAAACGACAGGATAATCATCGCTGGAACCTGTGGGCGTTCATTGTGCGCCCTCATCGCCTGCGATAAGCAATTCGATTTCCCATTTTTTCAGAAAGTCCGCAAAAACTGGCCTCAGATGCGTGTCCGTTATGACGGTGTCCACATCGGCCGGATCATAGGCAATCATTGGCGCGCCCTGACCAAATTTATTGTGGTCAGCCACAACGATTGTGCGCCGCGCACGGCGCGCGATATTGCGGGCAAGTTCAGCTTCGCCTGCTGCCGCCAGCAAAAAACCTTCTGTCGGATCGATCCCGTCGACGCTAAAGACTGCGACATCAAAGTTGAACCGCGCCACATAATTGATTGTATCGGTGCTAAATGCACCGCTTTCGACCATCCGTAATTCGCCACCAGCCAGAAAAACACGGTTTTCATTAAAGTTCACCAACGCCTGCGCGGCATGGAGCCCGTTCGTAACAATCGTCAAATTGCGTTTGTTTTTCAAACCTTCGGCCACAAAAGCGGTGGTGGACCCGACGTCCAGAAAAACGCAACTGCCGTCGGGGATCAGATCAATAGCGCGGGTCGCGATTCGGGCCTTTTCGGCGGTGCGTTTGCCCAGACGCGCGACCAGCGGCGTCAACGCTTCGGCGTTGGTCAGGTAAACACCACCATGAACGCGCTGTACCAGACCGGATTTAGCCAAAGCCTTGACCGTGCGCCGCACCGTTTCTTCGCTGACGTTCAGGGCGCCGGCCAGATTAGACGTGCGCGCCGAGCCGCCAAAACCGCGCAGCGTGTCCATCAGTTCAACTTCGCGGTGGTTGGCGTGCTTTTCGGCCTTTTTGCTCATGTCGCGGACTCCTTAATGAGTGAGTATCGGCTGAAAGAGGACAAAGTCCAGTTGTTTATTTGGGAATTTGTGTGTTTTCGTGGAAATTTGCCAAAAATGCGTGCGTTATTGGGTGTAAGCGATTACGGCAACACCCAGCGCCACGATGATCGCCGATAAAATTCGGGTCTTGGCCGGGCGTTCGCCGAATACCAACACGCCAATAAGGGCGGCAATGATCACTGATGTTTCGCGCACTGCTGCGATGATACCAAGCGGGGCAAGCGTTTTGGCGTAAAGCACCAAGGCATAGGCCAACCCGGATACCAGGCCGCCGATAAGGCCGATCCACAGAACGGGCATGCCGTTGGTGCGTAGCGTCGCGGCGCGCGGATATAAAACGAACACCGCCACACATATTTCGGCGCTGAACAGCCATGCAATATAGCCAAGCGGACTTCCCGATTGGCGAATGCCAAGCCCGTCGATGATCGAATATGCGGCGATCAGGATAGCCGTCAGGACCGCTGGAACGAACGCAGGGGAATGTTTGGGCAAATGCCGCCATCCTAGGAGTGACAACGCCAACGACAGAATGCCCAATGAAACGATAGCTATGCCCACCCACGCCAAGACTGGCAAATATTCATCCTCCAGAACCAAGGCGCCAAGGGCAATCATAACCGGCGCTAACCCGCGCGCGACCGGATAGACAAACGACAGATCGCCGACGCGGTAGGCGGCGTTCAGGTAATAATAATAGCCCCAATGGATCACGGTCGAGACGACAATATAAGGCCATGCTGCGGCCAGAGGCGCGGGCACAACCATCGCCAATGCTACGCCGGGCACAACATGGCCAAGCGCGATCAACCCGAGCGCCAGCGTGCGGTCAAGCGACCCTTTGACCATTGCGTTCCAAAGGGCGTGCAAAAAGGCAGCTAGCAGCACGATCGCGAAGACGGCAGGTGTCACGACATGTCTGCGAGGGCTTGGGCAACGATAGATAACGCGCGTTCCAGGTCGCTGCGTGAAATCGTCAACGGTGGAGACAATGTCAGGACGCTGCCGGCACTGATTTTGAAACTCAGCCCATTTTCCAAGCAGCAATAATAGACTTTTTCGGCCAATTCTGTGGCGGGTTCACGGTTGTCACGATCCACAACCAGATCAACGCCAATCATCAGGCCTCGACCACTAATTTTGCCGACATTGGGGTGATGCCCGATCAGATCGCTAAGGCGATCTATGGCGTATGTCCCCAGTTCGGCGGCGCGTTCATACAGGTTTTCGTCGGCAATGATGTCCAGCGTCGTTAGGGCGGCGCGCGCGGTCACCGGATTTTTTTCATGCGTGTAATGGCCGATGGCGAAATCACCTGCTACGTCCAGATCATGGCGCGCAATCACCGCAGCAATCGGCATTATGCCACCGCCAAGAGCTTTGCCCAGTGTAACAATATCTGGAATAACGTCATCATGTTCAAAGGCAAACATACGACCGGTTTTGCCCAATCCAGTTGGTATTTCATCAAAGATCAGTAACGCACCGTGGCGGTGGCATGCCGCGCGCACGGATTTCCAGTAGCCGGGTGGTGGCACAATTGGCACCGCGCGCATCGGTTCGGCAATGACGGCGGCTATGTCGCCTTCTTTGGCCAGCACGTAGTCCACCATGCCTGCGCAGGGCAGGCCACATGTGTCGGGCCCCGAATGACCGTAAGCGCAGCGATAACAGTTGAACGGCGCGACATGTTCGGCACCCGGCAACAGCGGCCCTGCGATGTGGCTGCGAAACGTCGCCTCGCCGCCAACGCTGGCGGCCCCGAACCCCGCACCGTGAAATGAGTCCCAGAAACTGAGCGTTTTAAAACGTCCAGTGGCAGCACGCGCAAGACGCAGCGCAACTTCGTTGGCATCAGACCCACCGGTGGTGAACAGCACTTTGTTCAAATCGCCCGGTGCGATATCACCAAGGCGTTCCGCCAGTGCGACAGAGACATCGTTGGTAAAGCGGCGCGGCGAAAACGGCAGGGTATCCAGCTGGTCCTTGATCGCAGCGATCAGACGCGGGTGGCCGTAGCCGATGTGATGCACGGAATTGCCGTGAAAATCCATGAACCGCCGCCCAGCGGTATCTTCAATCCAGATACCTTCGGCCTTGGTAATGGTCGAAGCACAGGGCGACGACAGCGCTTGATGCAAGAACGCGTTTGCGTCACGGCCCAACAGATCGCGGGTTTTGGCGTCGGTCGTGCGCGCCGCCCATTCGGCGCGTGCGGGCGACGTGTTAGCCTCGCCTTCGGTGTGGGCAGGCGGGCGCATCAACTACGCAGCTTTGATTGCGGGGCCACCATTCAGTTCGGCCAAGGCAAGGAATATGTCTTGACGTTGGTAAAAAATTTCATCGCCTCGGTTACACCTTCTTTGACGGCGTTGCCGCTGTCTTTGATGCCACCAAAAGGGGATGTTTCTATGCGATAGCCCGGTTGTTCCCAGATGTTGCACGTGCCAACGTCCAGACCGTTGATATAGGCAATCGCTCGGTTCAGATCGTTGGTGCAAACGCCAGATGAAAGCCCAAAATTCGTTGAATTGGAAATTGCCATGACTTCCAAGTCATTGTCGGGAACGCGCACGATCGGGATGATGGGCCCGAATGTTTCTTCCATAACCAATTCGCTGTCGTGGGGCACATAGTCCACCACGATTGGTGGCAAAAGTGCGCCTTGCCGCCCCGGGTGATACAGAATTTTTGCACCCTGTTTTTCGGCGTCATAAACGCGGTTTTCAAACAATTCAGCAGCGGATGCATGGATCACGCAGCCCAACTCGGTCTCCGGATTCTGTGGATCGCCGAATTTGATTGCCTTGGCCTTGGCCACCACCATCGGCACGAATTTATCCGCCACGCTTTCCTGAACCAAAATTCGCTTGATTGCGGTGCAACGCTGGCCCGAGTTTCCGGTGGCACCAGCAACGGCAATGGTTGCAGCTTTTTCAAGATCGGCGTCGCTTAGATCGTTGCAAACAATCAACGGATCGTTTCCGCCCAATTCAAGCGCCTGGCGTTTGTAGCCAGCTTTTGACGCGATCAGTTTGCCGACCGGCACACCGCCTGTAAACGTGATGATATCGATATGCGGGTTCAGAATCATCTCTTCACCGATGTCCTCTGGCCAACCGGTGACAATCTGGAACATTTCAGGTGGCAGGCCAGCTTCGTATAGAATATCGGCCAGCGCGATAGCGGTCAGCGGTGTCAATTCTGTCGGTTTACACACCATACAATTATTTGTGGCAATTGACGGCGCAATTTTGTGACTGACCATGTTCAGCGGGTGGTTAAACGGCGTTATGGCACTGATCGCCGTGACTGGTTCGCGCTTGGTAAAAATTTTGCGCTCTTTGCCATTATGGGTCAGATCACAAGAAAAAATCTGGCCATCGTCATTCAGCGCCTGCTGAGAGGCGAACTGATACACGTCTTGCGCGCGTTTGGTTTCATAGATTGCATGCTGGTGGCAGATACCAAGTTCCAGCACCAGCCATTTGGCCAAATATTCACGACGTTCGCCGATCAATTCCCCCGCACGGCGCAGGATCTGGCTGCGTTCGTAACGGCTGAGCGTCGACTTGTAGTTGGCGGCTATTTCAAAGGCACGGGCGGCGTGTTCGGCCTTACCCGCCGGGACCGTTCCGACTACTTCTTCGGTATAGGGGTAACACACTTCGATTACGTCGTCAGTAAAGACGATTTCGCCGCCGATGCGCATGCCTTCATGCCGGATACCGATCTTTTTGGTCATGGGCTGGTCGTCGTTAATATCTTTGGTCATGGCTTGGTCGTCCTTCATATCAAAGTGCGGCGGCGGTGGTTGCGTAAAACAGCGCATCAAAATTGCGCAGTACCGGCTGGCAGGGCAAATCAATAACCCGGTTCACGATAAATGGCACCTCTTGTTCCGTCAGGCCACCATGACTGCGCAGCGGTTCATTCAGGGCTGCCAGATCGTGGCGATGTTCAGATGTGCCGATCGTCATGTTTTCGGTTGAGATCATAACGATGTCGCCAATACGGTCCGCGGGCAACTCAAAGCGTTTCACGGCCTCGGCCTTGTCCATCACTTCCAGAATTTCTGGGCGTGCACGCAGGCGGGCGATGATATCGCCCAGATCGGTGCCTTTTGGCAGATAAGCAGTGCCAAATCCGCCAAGCGCACCGTGATGTACAACGTAAGGATCGGTGATAGGCAGGATTACGCGGGCAGTGGCCACACCCAGCCATTCGTCCAGCAAGTCCTGAACATAGATAACCTGTGGGTCGCCGTTTGCGTCATGTTTGGGTTTCATGCCGTGATCAGCGGTCACGACAATCGCGGCCCCCATTGCATCCAGCTGGGTCAAATATCTGTCGAACATTTCATAAAAGCTTTGTGCCTCGGGCTGTTCAGGGGCGTATTTATGCTGCACGAAGTCGGTTGTGGTCAGATACATCACATCCGGTTTCCATTCGGCCAGAAGTTTAACGCCTGCTGCAAAAACAAATTCTGACAACTCGGCGGAATAAACTTCGGGTTGGGCCATGCCCAGCCAATTACTGGCATAGTCCTGGCCGTGTTCCGCTTGGGTCGAGCTATCGGATTTTTCGGCTGAAAAGCATTTGGCACGATCGTCGTTAAACGCCAGACCGGCCCCCAGCAGGGCGCGCAACTTGTCTTTGGCTGTCACGATAGCGACCCGTGCACCTGCGTCGTAGAATTTTGAAAACACGGTTGGTGCGCGCAAAAATCGCACGTCATTCATCATGACTTCTTCTCCGGTTTCAGGTTCGTACAAATAGTTGCCACAGATGCCGTGAACGGCGGGCGGGTGACCGGTAGCAATCGACAGATTATTGGGGTTGGTGAACGACGGGATCACCGAATGGGCCAGCCGATCGGTGCCCGTTTCGCGCATGCGCTTTAACGTTGGCATCAGCCCTTTGGCGATCGCAACGTCCAGATAGGCCGGTTCACAGCCGTCAAGGCAAATTGCGATAGCGCAGGTTTTTGGGGCTGGATATGTGCGGTCGTTGGCGGTGACGGCGTGCGTGATTGTCATGCTATTTCCTTGTCGTCGATTTCGGTTAATTTCTTGCGTTCATCAAGCGCGGCGGCGGGTGGGGCCGCACTGATCACGCCCATTTCGTTCAGCGTTTGTTTGGCTGCTGCGACCACAAGGGTCATCACATGTTCGTCCATTTGGCCGATACATCCCACCCTAAAGCTGGCCACCACGGTCAGTTTGCCCGGATATATGATGAAACCCTTGGTCTTCATCAATTCGTAGAAGGTTTCAAAGACGAAAGCCGGATCTTTCGGGCAAAAGAATGTTACAATGATCGGTGATAGCCAGCGATCGTCCAGCAGCGTTTCAAACCCCAGCGACCGCATACCAGCAACGACTACATCGCGGTTTTTGGCATAGCGGGCACCGCGCCCGGCAACACCACCTTCTGCCGTATGTGCAACCAGCGCCGTCATAAAGGCGGCGACAACATGCGTGGGCGGCGTGAATCGCCATTGGCCAGTTTTGTTCATCACCGACCACTGCGCATGCACATCTAGACACAATGAATGACTGTTGCCCTTTGCTGCCGCAAGCTCGGCGGTTTTGGCGATGACAAAACCAAAGCCCGGAACGCCCTCGATACATTTGTTGGCCGATGACACAAAAGCCGTATAGCAAAGATCACTGGCTTCCAGCGGGATCGCCCCAAAGGCCGACATACTGTCGATTAGCAATTTACGTCCGGCGGCGTGGGTCGCAGCGGCGATTTCTTGGATTGGGTTCAAAATACCGGAACTAGTTTCGCAGTGGATCGCTAGAACATGGCTGATCGCGGGGTCAGCGGCCAGAATGTTGGCGACTTCTCCGCCGCGCGGCGGCATATAATCGCCCTTGTCCAAAACAATATGATCGCGCCCCAGATAGTCGATCGTCTGGGCGGCGCGCTGGCCGTAGGCACCGTTGGCCAGCACCAGAACTTTGCCGTCCTGCGGCACAAAACTGCCAAGCATCGCTTCGACCAGAAACGATCCTGATCCTTGCAGTGGCACGCAGTCGTAAGCCTCTGACCCAACGCCGATCAGCGACAGCAACTTGGTGCGCATATCGCGGGTCATGGCACGAAAATCATGGTCCCAGCTGCCCCAGTCTTTCAGCATCGCCTGTTTGACGTCCCAAGACGTCGTCAGCGGGCCAGGGGTCAACAAATAGGGCTCGCCAAGCATAGGCGCGGTGATCGGATGTGCCATAAGTGAACCATTCCCAATATAGGTAATATAGTTATTATTTGGGGGTGTTTGACATATATGTAAAATCTTTATTTAGTATAAATGTATAAGTTTGAGGTATGAAATATGCGCTACACACAACTTCGGGCGTTTCACAACGTTGCGCTGCACGGTGGTTTTTCGCGGGCCGCTGGCGCATTGAACCAGACGCAGCCAGCATTGTCCGATCAGGTGCGTCGTCTGGAACAGGAATACGACACGCTGTTGTTTTACCGGGACCGTAAGCAAATTCGCATGACGGCTCAGGGCGAGGGACTATTTTTGTTGACCAAACGGTTGTTTGAGGACGAACAAAACATCGATGAATATCTGGGCCAGTCGCGCGCAGCGATCGGCGGCACGCTTAGGATTATCGCAGATTCGGCGCATCACGTGACGGGCGCGCTGCAGCGGTTTCGCGAAAGTTTTCCGAATGTATTTGTGTCGTTACGCACCGGCAATTCGCAGGAGGTGCTGCAAAAGCTGCGCAATTACGAATGTGAAATCGGCGTTGTCGGTAGTTTGCATCCCTCGGGTGATGTGGTGATCCATGAGTTGGGAACAACGCCGATCATTGCAGTTGCCGCCAAGGGTTTTCTGGGCGATGGGGTCGAGGCATTACAGTTCCGCGATCTGGCGAATTACCCGTTGATATTTCGTGAAACTGGGTCGCGAACGCGTCTGCTGCTAGAAAAAGAGGCCGGGCGGCAAAAGCTAGCGTTGGAACCGGTGATCGAAGTCGACGGACGCGAGGCAATGCGCGAGATTGTGGCGTCGGGTGCCGGGATCGGGTTTTTGTCAGCGGCGGAATTTGGTCATGACGGCCGATTGCAGGCGATCCCGCTGTTGGGCATCGACCTGCAAATGTCAGAAAGTCTGATTTACCTGTCTACGCGTCGCGATGTCCCAGTCATTCGTGCGTTTGCGCGCGCGGGAGTACTTGACGTGGCCTCAATCCGTTAGCAACGCCAGTAACTGTTCATGTAGTTCGGGCGAGGCTGCGGCCACGATATTGGTGTCGTTTTCCATTCCGGGTGGATTGCCCTGCCAGTCGGTGATCACGCCGCCCGCCTCGGTTACCAGTAATCCAACCGCCAGATAATCATACGGTTGCAGTCCAAAATCGACGACGCCGTCGATATGGCCTGCCGCTAGCTGCGCATAAGGGTAACAGTCATAGCCAAATCGAAAAATGCGTGAGGCTGACATCAGGCGGCCAAAACGTTCCGGGTTATCGCGCCAGATTTTTTCGCCTTCGTTTACGTATAGCGCGCAGTCGCCAAGGTTTGTTTGTGCGCTGATGTTTAGGCGAGTTTCCCCCAGCCATGCACCGCCACCGCGCGTCGCGAGGTACGTTTCATTTAGTGCGGGCAGCGCGGTGATCGAAAGTTCACTAACGCCGCCAACCAGACGCGTCAGCAGGAACCCAAACAACGGGTTGCCGGTTATAAAGCTACGGGTGCCGTCGATCGGGTCGATTACCCACAGTGTGTCGTTTTTGCCCGCGACAGTGCCATGCTCTTCGCCAAAAATGCCGTCATCGGGAAAGTTTTTTGCGATAATGTCGCGCACGGCTTGTTCGGTGGCGCGATCTGCACGGGTCACTGGGCTTTCGTCGGCCTTGAATTCGACATTTAGCGACGAGCGAAAGTAATCAAGCGAAACCTTGGCCGCGCACGCGGCGATTTCCAGGGCAGTTTTTGTGATGTCCGCGCTAGTCATTGGCAGCACGCGAAATGGGTTGGGTTCGGTGTGCTAACTGGCGGTTTGTGGACCGGGGGATGGTGTGTTCGCGCATCTATGTGTTCCCATGACTGTTTGGCAGTGAGTATTGAGGTGTATTTTACGTCTCAGCAAATATTTGCACATATTATTCCACAAAAATCCACAATAATTCTTGATTTCAATTAATTTTATCTATTTGCTTGTTGCGAAGCCTATGGAGTCAATGACGTAATGAGCGACCGTCAAAATGTGCTGTTCGTAACGATTGACCAATTTCGGGCAGACTGTCTGTTCGGGGCGCTTGGCGACTATGTAAAGCTGCCTAACCTTCGAGCGTTGATGCAAGATGGCGTCAGTTTTACCCAGCATTTTTCGGTTTGCGCCCCCTGTGGGCCGTCGCGCGCGTCAATCTTGACCGGGCAATATTCGATGAACCACCGCGCAGTTCGAAACGGCACGCCTTTGCGTCGGGATACGCTAAATCTGGCTACGGAAGTTCGCAAAGGCGGATATTTGCCCTTGTTATTTGGTTATACTGATTCCGCGCAAGATCCGCGTGGCATGCATCCCAACGACCCGGCGTTGGGGACATACGAAGAAGTCATGCCCGGATTTCACGAAGTTCTTCGGATGCGTATGGAGGACGACATTGGTCCGTGGCGCACCGATTTGGTCGCCAAAGGGTATGATGTTCCACCGTTTCCGGATATTTACCGCCCCAACGGTGATCAGATCGATGATCCTGCGATATATAGCGCCCAAGACAGCGATACCGCCTTTATGGCAGACGCGGTTATTAAGGATTTAGCTGCCCGCCCTGTGGGTTGGTTTGCACATGTCACGTTCTTGCGACCACACCCGCCATTTGTAGCGCCGGCGCCCTATAACCAGATGTACGCGCCCGACAGTTTGCCTACGCCCACGACTGCGGGTACACCCGATCAAGAACGGCAGCGCCATCCGTTTGTAGATGTTGCGCTGGATGCAAAAACAATTGGATCCAATGTCGTGGGTTTTGACGCGCTAGAGGCCACGCCAGACAATATCGCTAAATTGCGTGCGTTGTATCTGGGGCTTGCCAGCGAGATTGATCACCACTTGGGCCGAATCTTCAATTTTCTCAAAAAAACAGGTGTTTATGATCAGACGTTGATCGTGTTTACATCTGATCATGGTGAAATGTTGGGCGATTACCATAGCTGGGGAAAGTCGTCATATTACGATGCGACCTTCCACACGCCACTGATAATTCGTGATCCAAGGCATCCTACGCAGTTTGGAAAAACCGTCGATCTGATGACGGAATCTGTGGACGTGACGCCGACGATTTTGGATATGCTGGGTCTGGACGTGCCGCATTCAATGGACGGGCACAGTTTGGTGCCGTTTTTAAGCGGTCAACAGGTCACAAACTGGCGCCAGCACAGTTACTCAGAATTGGACTTCGGTGATCCGATTAATCCCACTACGTGGCAGACAAAACTTGGTTTGTCGGTGGATCAGGCCAATCTGGCGGTACTGCGCGGAGCGTCGCATTCGTTGGTGCATTTTGGCGGCGATCTGGACCAGATATTGTTTGATCGAAACGCCAGTGGTGAGCGGCGTGATGTTTCGGGCGACGCTGGGGCAGAAAAGATTTTACTTGATTTGACGCGCCGAATGCTAAGTCATCGCATGCAAAACCCAGAGGGTACTTTTTCGCGCACAATGGTGGGCGACCAGGGGGTAAGGACAGGTTAGCACGAAAAACTAGCGGTGATTGGTGGGACCTGGCGGATCGGGAATGTCGCAAATGCATATGCTGGATGACACATTCATGTTACATTAAGGGTCTAAAATGCTTTTACGTATGGGTTTGTTTGCACCCGACTGGCGCAAAGCAAAGCAAAGCAAAAGGGGAGGTAGACGAATTCTTTGCATAACGACAGGGTTTCGGCCGTGGCTTGTCTGTGCGCCAGCGCGGGACTTGAAACAACTGGCATTAACGTAGAACAAACGGGAAAATTTCCGAAAATAAATGAAACTGACTAAAGGAGAGAGAAAAATGAAACGGATATTACTTTCAGGTGTTGCGCTGGTGTTATTGCCGGGCGCGGTGCTGGCAAATTGCCCAAACATAACTGTCGCGGACATGCAGGGCGTTTCTGCTGGTGCCTATCCAAACCAGTTGGAATTGTCGGAATTTCAGAGCGCCGCCTCTTGTGAGATGAATTATTCTGAAAATCCAAGCATTGCAGCTTTGAACAGTCAGATTGACGGCAACGGCAAACTCGCTTCTGTGGCGGATCGCTTGCCCGAAGAGCCGCTTGTTATTATTCCATATGCTTCGATTGGCCAGTATGGCGGCACGTTCAACGCATTGTCCAACGCGACAGAAGCTGGCACGTCCGACTTCCTTTCAACACGTCACACAACAATGTTTCGCTACTCAGATGATTTGCAAACGGTTGTGCCAAACGTTGCTAAGTCTTGGGCTTGGAATGATGACTTTACTCAGCTGACGATTACACTGCGTAAAGGTCACAAATGGTCAGATGGTTCTGCTTTCACCTCGGCTGACGTTGCATTTTGGTACAACAATCTGATGATGGACACGAACATCATCGAAAACGCCAAAGACTATACACTTGCCGGCGGCGAACCGATGGTCGTGACAACACCAGATGCCCAAACGGTTGTGTTTGATCTTGCGGCGCCAAAGCCTGGCCTGATCGAAACATTTTCGGCTAGCTTTATACAACCATTCCAGCCACGCGCGTTCCTTGGCCAATTCCACCCAGATATCAATGCCGGTGCAGATGCGCTTGCACAGGCCGCTGGGTTTGAAAGTGGGTATGATGTTATCAGGGCTTACTTCGGCAGCTCTGACTGGACTGATACGCCAACGATGATGTTCATTAAGCCAAATGAAGTTGACAACCTGCCGGCAAATACGATGCCGACACTCGAAAGCCACATCATCATTGCAGAAGATGCAGAGGGCCGTCATTTGGTTGCAAACCCATATTTCCACCAAGTGGATACGGCGGGTAATCAGTTGCCATACATCAACGAGCAGGACGAACGCTATGTGCCTGACACAGAGGTGCGTATACTAAAGTTGATCAACGGCGAAGTGACGTATAAAGCGCAGTCTGTTTCGCTTGATAATTTGCCTATCCTTCTGGATAACGCAGACGCCGGCAACTATTCGGTTGATGTCAACCCGGGTATCACGATGCCGGTTATTTCGTTCAACGTGACTTCTGAAGACATGGCCAAGCGCGAGATCTTTGGTGATCTTCGTTTCCGTACGGCGATGTCGATTGCAATGAATAGAGACGAAATCAACGAAGTCGTTTATTTTGGTCTTGGTGAACCTGAGCAATTCACAGGAATAACTCCATTGCCCGAGTTCATTGATGCCAAATGGAAAAGCCATGAGACTGGCTTTGATCAGGACCGAGCTAATGCATTGCTGGACGAGATCGGACTTGTTGACGCGGACGGCGACGGTGACCGTGACTTGCCAAATGGGGATCCGTTTGTTCTGAATATTCAGTTTTCAACACAAGCGCATTCAGCGCAATTGATGGAAATTGCTGCTCAAAACTGGGTGGATGTTGGCGTAGCATCGGTTGTCAAAGAAGTGACTTCCGACGAGTTTCGCTCTGCACAATCGGCGAACCAATTGGATGTGACGTCGTGGGGTCAGGGCGGAACGCTTGGTGTCTCCATGGGGAGCAACCAGTGGTATGTGCCACCATTCGGTACGTATTTTGATACGCGGACAGGAATGCTTTGGGCCGAGTGGGTCGACAGCGACGGCGCAAATGGTGTTGAACCGCCTGAGTACGTGAAAGGCATGATGGTTGACATCAATATCTTGCAGTCATCTGCACCGGGGTCTGATGGACAAATCGGCGCTGGTAAGCGTTTGGTCGAAGCGATGGCAAGCAACCTGTTGTTCTTGGGTACCGTGAAAGCATCAGAGCCAGTCTACCGCTCCAATGATTTGCAAAATATCGTTCAGTTCAAAACAACGAGCTACGATTTCTATCGTACCTATCCTTACAACCCATCGCAGTGGTGGTTGTCAGAATAATCTAACGGCTGATGCAGGCGGTCCTCTGGTCCGCCTGCATCTCAATATACACTTTCTGGGGGACGACGATGTTGCAATTTGGGCGCTTTGCGCTGACGCGTGCGATCATGGCTTTGATCACATTGCTGATAGTATCCATCGTTGTCTTCTCGCTTATGGAACTCGTACCGGGCGACTGCGCCGAACGATATTTATCTTACAAGCAAACTCAGGGCGTCGCGGTCTCCATGGCGGACATTCAAAGTGAGCGGGTACGTCTTGGACTTGACCGGCCATTCTTTGAACGCTGGAGCACTTGGGTTGTAGGTGCATTTCAAGGCGAATTTGGTGATAGCTGTATCTTGCGCGTAAACATTGCTGAACTTCTGGGATCAAAATTCTGGATTTCGCTTTTGATCTGCGTGTCATCCCTTGTGCTTGCTTATGCAATAGCAATTCCAGTTGGCATTATCGCTGCTTCTTCTCGCAACGCATTCCTAAACAACAGCCTGCGAATCGTAAGCTACCTTGGACTTGCAATGCCAAACTTCCTTTTAGCTTTGATGATTATGTTGGTAGCCACGGTTTACTTTGGTGAGACGCTCACCGGGCTATTTTCGGCTGAATATCGAGATGCGCCTTGGTCATGGGCGCGATTTGTTGACCTGATGAAACACGCATGGTTGCCGATCTTTATTCTCGGTTGGTCCGCGACCGCGTTTGCTTTGCAAACGGTGCGGGCGTTGATGTCTGATGAAATTGGCAAACTGTATGTCACCGCTGCGAAAGCCCGCGGTCTATACGGTGCCAAGCTGTTATGGCGCTATCCTGCACGTCACGCCTTGGGTCCAATTGTCAACTCTTTGGGTTTCGATTTGAACAGAATTTTCAATGAGCTACCGATTGTGGCGCTGATCCTGACGCTTACTGAGGCGGGGTCACTCCTGATCGATGCACTGGCAAAATCGAACGACCAACAGCTTGCAGGTGCGATCATCTTCCTGCTGACCGCATCGATTGTGACGTTGAATTTTCTTACCGACCTTCTTCTCGCGGTTATGGATCCGCGTATCCGCAAAAGCATTCTGAGGTAGTAAGAATGAACATATCTACAAAAAATATTCAGGATTCAAAAGAATCCTATTTCACTGCCTCACAAAGTCAGCTGATCTGGGCACGGTTCAAGAAACAACGTGCTGCGATGATTGCGGCGGGCGTTCTTGGTTTCATCATCTTTATTGGAATCTTTGCGCCGGCCATATCCCCCTATGATCCAACAATCGCTGGTCGGGACAAGGATTACATGAACGGCGCACCGCAAATTCCGTCGTTCTGCGACAAGAATGGTTGTTCACTGCGACCATTCCTCCACGGGGTTGAGCGTACACGATCCGCAGAAACCAACTTTCGCTGGGTGGAAGAGCCAAATGAAGACATTCGCCACTACGTCGAATTGTTTTCTGAAGGAGCCAAGTACGATCTATTCGGGCTAATCCCGATGGATACCCATCTGTTTGGGATGCAAGATGCTGACAAAAAAATCCACATTTTCGGAACTGACAGCTCAGGCAAGGATATCTTTTCGCGAACCTTGCACGCGATCTTTACATCACTCCAAGTAGGTACTTTGGGCGTGCTCATATCGTTCGTCCTTGCGCTCGTCATAGGAGGGGTGTCAGGCTATTACGGTGGTCGATTAGACAGTGTCATTCAGATGGTCACAGACGCCGTTCGAACAATCCCCGCAATTCCGTTGGTCATGTCGGTGGCGGCGTTTGTGCCCAGTGAATGGACGGCCGAACAACGGTTCTTTATGATTGCGATTATTTTGGGATTGATCGGCTGGCCCACCCTGGCAAGACGCGTGCGAACTCATCTACTTACGGAACGAAACCAGGAGTACGTGCTGGCGGCACAGCTTTGTGGTGCCTCGTCATCTCATATTATTCGACGTCACCTGTTGCCAAGTTTCACCAGCTACATAATCGTCGATTTGGTGATCTCATTCCCATACATGGTGCTAACAGAGACTGGCCTGAGCTTTATTGGTCTAGGGCTTAAAGACCCCGTGAATTCGCTTGGCGTGATGCTGCAGAACGTGACCAAAGCCGACGTGCTTCTCAATTATCATTGGTATTTCATACCGGTGCTGTTCTTTATAGCATTGGTCATGGCCTTCGTGTTTGTCGGTGACGGTTTGCGCGATGCCGCGGACCCCTATGGGGAGTCCAAGAAATGAAGCCACTGATTGATGTCCAAAACCTAACGCTGCTATTTGACACTGACGAGGGCCGTATCACCGCCGTTGATGATGTGAGCTTTTCGATCATGCCCGGTGAAATCATGGGGCTTGTGGGCGAAAGTGGATCCGGTAAGTCGGTAACCGCAAAGTCGCTGATGTATTTGAATGCGCCTAATGCAAACTATGCCGATGAAAGCAAGATACTTCTCAACACGGAAGACGTCTCGCTGGACGTGTTGAAATTGACCACGCAAAAACAACGCAACGTTGTGCGCGGTGGTGCTATTTCGATGATCTTCCAAGAACCAATGGCCAGCTTTGCGCCAGCCATATCCATTGGGAAACAGATGGTCGAACAACTGTTGCTTCACACGGATATGTCCAAGGCGCAGTGCAAAGAACTGTCGATTGAAATGCTTGATAGGGTCGGAATCTCTGACGCTTCAAGTCGCTTTAACCAATACGCCTTTGAACTTTCGGGGGGCATGCGACAACGGGCTATGATCGCTATGGCGCTTTCGACCAAGCCAAAGCTCTTGATTGCAGACGAACCAACGACGGCCCTGGATGTGACAATCCAAGCGCAAGTTATCGACCTGATGCGAGAGCTGGTGGATGAATTTCGGATGGGTATTCTGTTCATTACCCATGACTTAGGTGTGATCGCTCAGACAGCCGATAAGGTCGCCGTGATGTACCTTGGACGGATTGTTGAACAGGGCCTTGTTCGCGATGTGATCCGCACGCCATCCCACCCTTATACGCAGGGTTTGTTGGCCGCATTGCCTAAAATGGACGATCTTGAGTCGCCGTTAAAGCCGATCCCTGGCGATATTCCTTCACCGCTTGAGCGGCCTACAGGCTGCGTATTCAACACACGCTGCGGTCAAGTTGTCGGCGATGTTTGCCGATCAAAAACTCCCGCATGGACAGAGACGTCCAAGGATCATTTTGGAGCCTGCCACTTGTATACGAATGAGGTTAACGGATGACTGAAGCGCTAATTTCCACTAAGGACCTATCGGTCGAGTTTTTGATAAGCGGCAGTCTTTTTAAGCCCAAAGTCTTGAAGGCAGTCGACGGTATATCAATCGATATCCCCAAAGGTTCGTTCTTTGGTGTCGTTGGCGAAAGCGGTTCTGGCAAGACAACGTTGGGTAGGGCGCTTTTGAACGCGGTTTCTATTGCGAATGGTTCAGCCACTTATGACGACGGTGAGGTAAAATATGATCTTGCCAAAATGACGTCGACCGAGTTGAAGGACTATCGCAAACGCGCGCAGCTAATTTTCCAAGACCCATACGCCGCATTGTCGCCTCGTATGACCGTGCGCGACATTATCGCAGAACCACTTGAAGTAATGGGGCTGACGAAAAGCCGCGAAGAAACCGACAAAGTTGTTCGCGAGATCGCCGCAAAATGCCGGTTGAACTTAGAGCACCTACGCCGTTTCCCGCACGCTTTCTCGGGTGGCCAAAGACAGCGGATATCAATTGCGCGGGCGCTGGTATCACGACCCCAATTCATTGTAGCCGACGAAAGCGTCGCGGCGTTAGACGTGTCAATTCAGGCTGATGTGTTAAACTTGCTGAAGTCAATTCAGGTCGACATGGGGCTGACGTTTATGTTTATTAGTCACGATTTGTCCGTGGTCGCCCATACCTGTGACCACGTTGCGGTGATGTATCTTGGCCGGATCGTGGAAAGTGCGCCGACCAAAGAGTTATTTAACAACACACGTCATCCTTATACGAAGGCACTATTTTCGGCGATCCCATCTTTGGACCCGGATGCCGAAAAAACCGGCCAAAGACTTTATGGCGAAATCCCTTCACCAACGAACCAGCCCTCTGGCTGCACGTTCCACACCCGTTGCCCGTTTGTTCAAGACATCTGCAAACAACAGGTGCCAAAGCTGGAAGTGAGTGACAAGGGGCATTCAGTTTCTTGCCATCGCTGGAAGGAACTTATGGATGTGGCCGCGCTTTAAAATGCTGCAAAAACCGCTAGCTCCCATTAAAAGAGATAGGGCCCCGGAATCAGTGGAAGCCACACAAAGATTAAAAGCGACAATGAACGCGGCAACTATTCTATGTTAAAAATTTATACTAAAACGTAAATAAGTTAACTCATTGATTTAGAGTATTTTTACTTGGTGTTGGAGTTTTATTTTGACCTACGACCTTTAGGTTATTGTCCGTCATAATATAGTTTGAGACAGAACCCTTCTGGCGATAGGTAGCCTTCCTGCGCTTGCCCTTAAATAATCTCAAGCAGGAGGGTTGTCGTGTTCTCTTGTGTCATTTCAATAGGGTTGCCGCCAGTGCTCGGGTCGCTCAAAGCCCCGGCTACAATGCGCTCAATGTCGGGGTTCTCAATGCCAAGTCCAGACAACTTGCGCGGGATGCCACTGGAGGCATTCAGCTCATCGACATAAGCGCAAAACCCATCAAACCCACCTGATATGTCGAGGTAGTTGGAAGCGCTTTGTATCACGTCCTGGATTGCGGGTCGGTTGAACTGCAACACGGCTGGCATGCAGACCGCATTGGTAGTGCCATGATGGGTATGATACATCGCACCAATGGGGTGAGACAGAGCGTGGATGGCGCCGAGCCCTTTTTGAAACCCTGTGGCGCCCATAATGGCCGCTGACATCATATGCGCGCGCGCCTCAATGTCTGTACCATCAGCAATTGCACGTGGCAGGTATTCTTTGATCAACCGCATCCCCTCTAGTGCCATGCCCTGCGACATGGGGTGGTAATGCGGGGAGCTAAAGGCCTCAACGCAATGGGCAAAGGCATCAAGCCCTGTGCCTGCAGTTATGAATGTTGGCATGCCCACGGTCAGCTCTGGATCACAAATCACCACCGTTGGTAAAAATTTAGGGTGGAAGATGATCTTTTTCTGCTGTGTTTCTGAATTGGTGATAACAGACGCACGCCCAACTTCTGAGCCGGTGCCTGCAGTGGTAGGCACTGCCACGATGGGGGCAATCGCCTCCGCATCGGCGCGGGTCCACCAATCACCTATATCTTCAAAATCCCACAAAGGCCTGGTTTGACCCGCCAAAAAAGCCACCAGCTTACCCAAATCCAGAGCGGAGCCACCGCCGAAGGCCACGACGCCGTCATGGCCGCCGTCATTATAAGCTTTCACACCTGCGGTGGCATTTTTCTCGTTTGGATTTGGATCTACATCGGCAAACATCGCTCGGCCAAGCCCGGCCGCCTCCAACAGATCCAGGGTTCTACGGGTGATCTCCATGCCTGCCAAGCCACGGTCTGTAATCAAAAGCGGCTTTTTGATGCCTGCCACTGCACAGGCTTCGGCAATCTCAACAATTCGGCCCGCGCCAAAACGAATAGCCGTTGGGTAAGACCAGTTGGCAATAATACTCATATTTTTAAACCTTCTTTAAGTGGTAAGACTTGGGGCGGGTCAGGTTGTGATAACCAATTTGAGACAAACCGCCGCCGCGCCCGGTGTCTTTGCAGCCGGTCCAACACAGGCCCGGGTCGAGATAATCGGCACGGTTCATAAATACTGTTCCGGTGTCCAGTTGATCTGCAATAGCCTCGGCGCGCTGAGGGTCTCGAGTCCAGAGTGAGGCGGTGAGGCCGAAGTCGCTGTCGTTCATCAACCGGATTGCTTCCGCGTCGTCTTTGACGGGCATAATGCCTACTATGGGGCCAAAACTCTCCTCGCGCATTACGCGCATATCATGGGTCACATCGGTCAGTATTTGCGGCATAAGATAAGCACCGCCATCCTGTGGAAACAGCGCCGGATCAATATGAGCGGTGGCGCCATCTGCCAGTGCCTCAGCCGTTTGCGCGCGCACCTCATCGGCAAAGCGGATATGCGCCATAGGCCCGAGTGTGGTGTCCTGCTCCAGCGGGTTGCCCAGCTTATAGCTGTTCACAATGGTTACGGCTTTGGCGACAAAGGTCTCATAGAGGCTATCATGCACATAAATGCGTTCAATGCCACAACAGCATTGGCCTGAATTAAACATGGCCCCATCAATCAAAGTATCAACGGCTGCATCCAGATTGGCATCTTCCATGACATAGCCTGGGTCTTTGCCTCCCAACTCCAACCCAAGCCCGGTGAAGGTGCCACTGGCAGCCGCTTCCATGGCTTTGCCACCTGTCACAGAGCCGGTGAAGTTCACAAAGCCAAAGGCCCGGCCGGCAATTAAGCTTGATGTGGTGGCGTGATCCAAAAATACATTTTGGAATACATCCTCGGGAATGCCCACACCATGAAAGGCTGAAGCTATGCGTTCACCCACTAACAGAGTTTGGGAGGAATGTTTGAGCAGCACAGAATTACCCGCAATCAGCGCGGGGGCCAGAGTATTGATCGCTGTCATATAGGGGTAGTTCCAAGGGGCAACCACCAAGACCACCCCATGCGGGACGCGTTTGATCACACGGCGAAAAGCGTTACTGTCTTCAACGATGATATCGGCCAAAGCATCAGTGGCGATATCGGCCATATAGCTCGCGCGCTCGTGGAACCCGCCAAATTCACCACCATAGCGTATGGGTCGACCCATCTGCCAAGCAAGTTCTGGCACGATGGCGTCATTCATCGCTCCGACTGCGGCTACGCCAGCTTGCACCAAAGCAATACGCTCCGAGAGGGGACGACTCGCCCAAACGGTTTGTGCAGACTTTGCGCGGCCCACTGCGGCATCTGCCGCGGTCTGGCTTAAGGTTTCGCGCTGCGCATAGATGGACCCGTCTATCGGAGAGATACATTTAACGTTCATGATTTAGGCCCTTTCAAAGCCACGTGCGATTTCCCAATCGGTCACGGCGCGGTCAAATTCTTCTTGCTCCCACTCGGCGGCGCGGGTGTAGTGATCAACCACATCATCGCCCAAGGCTGCGCGCAGAAAAGACGATCCGCGCAGGGCTTCGGTGGCACTACGTAGGTTTTGCGGAATATCCGTGGCTTTGGCGTCTTCATAGACATCGCCGGTGGTGGCGGGGGCAAGTGATAGGCCATCCTCGATCCCTTTGATGCCAGCCGCCAGCATTGCGGCCTGTGCCAGATAGGGGTTCAAATCAGAGCCACCAATACGGCATTCCACCCGAATGCCCTTGGTGCCCTCTGCACAAAGGCGAAAGCCTGCGGTACGATTGTCGACGGACCATACCGTTTTGGTGGGGGCAAAGGTGCCCTTGGCAAAGCGTTTGTAGCTGTTGACGTATGGCGCCAGAAAATAAGTGTAGTCGGGTACGTATTTGATCAGCCCGGCCATATAATGCTCCATTAACTCCGACATGCCATGAGGGCGAGATGCATCCACAAATGCAGGATCATCGCCCACCCAAAGAGATTGATGCACATGGCTGGATGAGCCGACACGGTCTTTGTGCCATTTTGGCAGAAAGGTAACAGCATGACCCTGTTGCCAAGATATTTCCTTGATCGCATGTTTGGCGATAGAATGATAATCTGCGCAGTCTAGGGCTGAGGCATAACGAATGTTGAGCTCTTCCTGACCCGCCTCAGCTTCACCTTTCGAATTTTCGATTGGTAAGCCGGCAGCAAACAAATGGTTGCGGATTGGGCGCAGGATACTTTCTTCCTTGGTGGTTTGCAGAATGCTGTAGTCTTCATTATAACCGCTTATTGGTTCGAGATTAGAAAACCCGCCTTTGCGGATTTCATCCATGGTTTTTTCAAACAAAAAGAACTCAAGCTCAGTGGCCATTTTGGCGTCAAAACCCAAGGCGGCCAAGCGGGCGATTTGTTTTTTTAATATCGCACGCGGTGCATGGGTGACGGGCTCATGGGTGTGGTGATCCAAGATGTCACACAGCACCATAGCTGTGCCTGCAAGCCAGGGCACCGGGCGGATTGTACTCAGGTCGGGGGCCATGATGTAATCGCCGTAGCCTTTTTTCCAACTGGTGGAAGCATAGCCCGGCGGTGTAGCCATCTCGAGATCTGTGGCCAACAGGTAATTGCAGCAATGGGTTTCTTTGAAGGAGGTTTCAACAAAGTTTACCGCGTGAAACCGTTTGCCGACCAAGCGGCCCTGCATATCAACAAAACAAACGAGAACGGTGTCAATGTCACCGGAAGCAACCATCTGTTTGAGGCTGTCGAAATCGCGTGGCTTGGTCATAGTGAGGCTCCTAAATAGCCGGCAGCACTCGAATGTCCACTGGCCTTTTATATCAATAGTACAAAACTGTTTGTTTAACTGGCCCAAATGCTTGGGTTATGGGCAGACGCTAGTGTATGATTTGCACCTGGTCTATCGGTATTTTACGTTGGTGCTAGGGCTGCCTTGAGCAATAGTCTTGGCGCGCTTCACCCACTTAATTTGATAAAAACAGAATTAAAATGTTAGTGAAGTATTTAAAGTTACTGATTTTACTAGTTCTAACTAATTTCATCCCGATACCAACCCATTGATGTTTCCGCCTCAACAGTATGCTGTTTGGTTAGCATTTCAGCCTTGTCGGGATCCCCGCTCAGAATGGATTGAAATATGCTCTGGTGTTGTTCCCAAATTTCTTTATTGCGACCATCTGCCATAATGTAGAATAAGCGGCTATGATGCAGAAGGTGTGGCTCCAAAATTGATTGGATGAATTCATTGCCAGACAGGCCCCGGACCAATTTATGAAATTCTAAGTCGTTACGAACCAAAACTGTGTGATTTTTACCCTTAACCAATTCCAAGCTTTTATTTATCAGAGTTTTTATGTTCTCTATTTGATCGTGATCACCCTCATTAAAGTTTTTATTAAGAGCGCGCGTGGCGGCTAATCGCGCGGCTAGACAGTCCAATTCACTGCGCACTACCAATAAATTTAAGAGCCTATCTTTATCTATTGAGCTTACAGTCAAACCTTTTTTTCCAAGGGGGCAAAGAATACCATGCTCTGATAAAATTCTGAGTGCCTGAATGACCGGCTGCCGCGAGACACCCATTTTTTCTGCCAGATCATCTTGGGCCAATTTGTCACCTGGAAGGATTTCACCGGTCAAAATCGCTTCAAATAAAGCATTTTTGACGCTCTCAACTAAATCTATTTGTGGTGCTATTTTTTTCAAAAGTTGAACTCCTTCAACATTGCTCGTCAATTTAGAAACTTATAGTCATGTTATGTTATGTTATGTTTTTATTTTATGATAGCCGATAAACTTGGAGTTTATGTTAATTTACGCGCATAGTTTTTTATTGTTTAATTGCAATTCTTACTAATTAGATGTTCCGCGAGAGACGCCGGTCGGCGAAGGTTTTAGAGGTTAGCATGCGCCAAATAAGCCTGATATTCCTCTAGTGTGTCAATGTCATAGGATCCGGCCCCGTTGGTGGCGCTGAATTCATGCAGCGCGCCTCTGAACGTCTCAATAACCGATTGGGCCCCTCTGTCGCCGCCGATGCTGGCGAAGGCTGCAAAGGTGCTGCGGTGGAACACCGTGGGGTGGGCCGGTTGGCCCTTTGGCCCTAAGGGACGCCAGATTAGCGCGTCAGGATGGGCTTTGACCTGTTCAAAAACAGCGTCAAAATCTTGAGTTTGAATGTCGGGTAAATCAGCCAAAACCACACAAAGATGCGTAACCGAGGCAGGTAGATCCGCCACAGCCGCGCGCAGAGTGCCCGCCAAGCCTTCGGCGCTGTCGCCGTAGGCGGCCATAGAGAGCCCCAATCCCGCCAAAGCGTCCCACCGAGGGTGCGGTTTCGCGGGTAGAGCAGCATGGGTGGCAAGTTTCAATGCTAACACCTGCTTTGCCACGTGGCGCAGCAATGGCTGGCCTTGCACCGGCAACATCAACTTATCATCGGGCGCCATGCGCCGCGAGGCTCCAGCTGCGCAAATTAGGATGCGAGCAGAGAAGGGCAGCGCTGTGGTCGGCTCTAAGGTTTCTATAGTAAAGGCTCCAACAGACGTTTGGCCGCGCAGCGCTGGCCTAGGATTTCAATTTCCACGGCCAATGTGTCGGTCACACAGCTTCGGGGAACCAAAGCGAAGGCGATGGATTTATCCGCATGGTGAGAATAGCCACCAGAGGTGCAGAAACCTTGTACCTCCCCATCGATGAATACTGGCTCATAGGCCACCACATCCGCATCCGTTGCTGCCACCTCAAATACGACCAATTGCCGTGTAGGAGGTGTGGTGCGTTCGGCTTCGGCGGATGCTCTGCCGATGAAGTCAGTGTTTTTCTTAAAGCTGATAAAGCGGTCCAACCCGGTTTCGGCGGCGGTGTAATCAGGTGAAAACTCTGACATCCAAGAGCCAAAAAACCGATCCAAACGCAAAGACATCATCGCACGCATGCCAAATGGGGTAATGCTAAGGGGCTGCCCTGCAGTCCAAAGTGTGTCCCATAGGGCGCGTTGTGCCATGGGGTCACAGTAGATTTCAAAGCCATTGTCTCCGGTGTAGCTGACCTGCTGCACCAAACAGGCGGTGCTACCAACCACCATTTCCCTGACGTCGAGAAATTTGATCTCGTGGACAGGTGTGGATGTGCAGGCCTGTAACAGTTCAGCCGCCCTTGGGCCAGCAATTTGAAAGCCATTGCGGCGGTCGGAGATGTTTTCAAGCTGCACCCTGTCTTGCATGTTTTGCAAGAACCAACGGTGATGATACTCTTGGCTGCCATAGCTGGCGGTCAGCTGAAATGTGTCTTCTGTGATGCAAGAAACGGTGAAATCGCCAATCAGCTTGCCCTTGGGTGATAACATAGGTGTAAGCGACAAGCGTCCCTGCTGGGGGATACGACCGGCCATCACCTGATCCAACCATGATCTTGCATTGGGACCGGTGACCAAAAACTTGGAGAAGTTGTGCACCTCATTGATTCCTACAGCTTGGCGCACCGCTTTGACCTCGCGTTTTATGGCCTCCCAAGCGTTGGAACGGCGGAACGATGGGGTTTCAAAGTCTGGCTCGTCGGCTTGGGCAAAGTAATTGGGAACCTCTAGACCAAATTGAGCGCCCCAAACGGCGCCCATAGCTGAGAAAGTGTCATACATAGGGGTACGGCGGACACCGCGGGCAGCGGGCAGTTCTTCATTTGGATAGCTTACAGAAAAGCGTCGTTGATAGTTTTCAATGACCTTGGGCACTGTATAGCCTGGGGTGATCCATTTACCGAAGCGCGCGCAGTCCATGGCAAAGACATCCCGCTCTGGTTCGCCCTCGATCATCCATTGCGCGAGGGTCAGGCCAACGCCACCGCCTTGGCTGAACCCGGCCATAACTGCACAGGCTGACCAATAGTTGCGCATGCCAGGCACGGGCCCCACCAATGGGTTGCCATCTGGTGCAAAGGTGAAGGGGCCGTGAATGACCGATTTCACACCCGCGCGCTCCAGTGAAGGAAAGCGCTTATAAGCGAAGGCAATGCTATCTTCTATCTTGTCAAAATCATCCGGCAGCAGCTCATGGCCAAAATCCCAAGGCGTGCCATTGATCGACCATGGTCTACAGGGTTGTTCATAAAAACCAATGCACAGGCCACGGCCCTCTTGGCGCAGGTAGCTTTCACCGGCGGGATCCATCACATGCGGATGCTCACCGCCCGCATCGATGATGGTAGCAATCTCGGGCACTTCCTCAGTGACAATATATTGATGCTCCATCGGCAGTAGGGGGAAGTAGATGCCTGCCATCGCACCAACTTCACGCGCCCAGAGGCCCGCAGCGTTTACTATATGCTCTGCATGGATGGAGCCTTTATTGGTCACGATGTCCCAAGTGCAATCGCTGCGTTGGGTGGTTTGCAGCACTTTGCAATGGGTCTCGATGGCAGCCCCCGCCATCCGGGCGGCTTTGGCGTAAGCGTGGGTGGTGCCTGAAGGATCCAGATGACCATCAAGCGGGTCATAAAGACCGCCAATCACGCCTTCTATATTGGTTACGGGTGCAATTTTGGAAATTTCTTCAGGGCCAACAATCTTGGTCTCCAGACCCATATACCGATGCTTGGCACGTTCGGCGACCAACATGTCAAAACGGTCTTGATTATCCGCAAGGGTGACACCGCCCACATGGTGTAGACCGCACGAGAGGCCCGTGATTTTCTCCAGCTCTTTATAGAGTTTGATGGTATAGCCCTGCAAAGCCGCCATATTGGTATCACCATTTAGTGTGTGAAAGCCTCCGGCAGCATGCCATGTGGATCCAGAGGTGAGTTCTGAGCGCTCTAATAGCATCACATCAGACCATCCCAGCTTGGTTAGGTGGTATAAAACGGAACATCCTACAACACCGCCGCCGATGACCGCTACCCGAGTGGTGGTTTGCATTACTCTTCTCCTGCTTGTGTCTTGGATGATTATGAATGGGGTTTTTGGAAATGAATAGCAAATCACGACATAAAATGGCAAAAATATTTTTTTTTGTGGGAGGCCTGTCTCGTCTTCGGATCATCTCTTTTCTGCTTGGCTTTAGAATAATGCTACATTTGACCATCAGGTCTGAAACAGACATGAAATGTCGCCTTGCGGAAACGGTCGTGTCTCGACATTGTGAAGAGTTGAGAGAGTATCCACACAAAAGGAAGTGCCCAATATGCGGACCCATGCTCAAGCAGTCGTCATCGGTGGTGGCGTCATCGGTTGCTCAATCTTGTATCACCTAACCAAACTGGGGTGGACAGATGTTTTATTGTTAGAACGCAATGAGCTGACCTCAGGGTCCACATGGCATGCGGCGGCGAATATCCATGGGTTGCACGACAGCACCAACATCAGCCGCATTCAGCATTATACGATGAACCTCTATAATGAACTGGAGGTTGAAACGGGGCAAAGTTGTGGTGTGTTTCAACCGGGCAGCCTCTATCTGGCCCAAACTGAAAATCGAGAGCATCAGCTGCGCTTACAAGCAGCAAAGGCAAAGTTTTATGGGATGAACTTCCATGAAGTTAGCCGTGCTGAAGCAGAGCGCTTGCATCCATTGGTCGATTACGATGGGGTGCGCTGTATTATGTTTGAGCCTGATGGCGGTAATGTAGATCCCTCTGGTGTCACCAATGCCTATGCAGTAGGCGCCCGCGCCCGTGGGGCTGAGATACATCGCTTCACACCTGTGACAGGCACAGAGCAGCAAGTAGACGGCAGCTGGATTGTGCGGACACCAAATGGGGACATACACACCCAATGGGTGGTGAATGCGGCTGGGCTTTGGGGGCGGGAGGTTGCCGCCTTGGCTGGGATTGCGCTACCGCTGCAACCAACTGAACATCAGTATTTCGTGACAGAGACCATTGCAGAAATAGCGGCCATGGACAAACGCTTGCCCTCCGTTGCGGATAGAGACGGGGAATATTATCTGCGCCAAGAGGGGCAGGGGTTGTTAATTGGAGCCTATGAGAAAAAACTGCGCTTTTGGGCGGAAGAGGGCACGCCGCTAGACTTTGCCCACGAACTGTTTGCCGATGATCTTGATCGGATCGAAGAAAATATGATGCGCGCCATTGACCGTGTGCCTGTAGTGGGGACGGCTGGGATTAAGCGGGTGATCAACGGTCCGATGATATGGTCTCCTGATAGCAATGTGCTCTATGGGCCGCATCCCGACCTCAAAAACTATTTCTGTTGTAACGGCATTATTCCGGGGTTTAGCCAATCGGGAGGCATGGGCCTCATGTCTGCACAATGGATGGTGGACGGCGAAAGCCAATACGATATGTTTGCTTGGGACGTGGCGCGCTTTGGCAATTGGGCAGATAAGGCATTCACCAAAGCACGTGTGGGCGATCAATATGCCAAACGCTTTGCCATTCATTTTCCCAATGAAGAACGTGAAGCCGGACGTCCGGTGCGCACGCGTCCTATTCATGCCTTACAACAGGCGCTGGGCGGGGTGTTTGGCCTGAATTATGGCTGGGAGCATGTTCAGTGGTTTGCTGATGCACCGGGGGCGAAAGACACTAATGGTTTTACCCGTCAAAACTGGTTTGAGCCTGTGGGGCGTGAATGTAGGATGCTGCGTGAGAATGCCGGGATTATCGATATCTCGAATTTTGCCAAATACCGCGTGCGAGGCCCGAAGGCCGCTGACTGGTTGAATGCAATTTTTGCCAATGACATGCCCAAAGCTGTTGGACGCTCCTGTTTGACGCTCTTGATCGGTGTGCGCGGCGGCATTGCTGGGGATTTCACCGTGACGCGGTTGGCGGATGACGAGTTTATGGTCATCGGTTCTGGCATGGCTGAACGCTATCATCAACGGTTCTGGAACATGGTGCCCATGCCTGAAGGGATGAGTTTTGAAAGCCTGACCGAGGCCATGTGTGGCTTCAATGTGGCCGGCCCTAAATCGCGGGAATTGTTGCAACGTCTGACCAACACCTCTCTGGCCACGGCGGATTTTCCTTTTATGCGCTCGAAATGGATTGAGCTGGCTGGGGTGGACTGTCTGGCCTTGCGGGTGTCCTTCACCGGAGACTTGGGCTGGGAGTTGCATTGCAGCACTGAAGACCAGCTGCGCCTTTATCAGGCCTTGCTGGACGCTGGAAAAACTTTCAGCGCTGGGCCTGTGGGTGGGCGGGCATTGATGAGCCTGAGGGTGGAAAAAGGCTACGGCTCTTGGTCGCGTGAATATAGCCCTGAATATTGGCCACAAGAGGTTGGGCTGGCGGGTTTGATCAAGTTGGACAAAGAATTTCTGCATAAGCAGGCCTATCTCGCGATCAAATGTAATCCGCCGCGCGAAATTCTGTCCATAGTGGAAATATTGGACGTAACCGTTGCAGATGCGACCGGCGGGGAGCCGATCTTTGATAAGGCCGGCAATGGCGTTGGCCGGGTCACCTCAGGCACCTATGGATACGGGGTGAATAAATCACTGGCGCTATGCTATCTGAAAAACGTCGCCCCGGGGGATGAGCTGGATGTGATGATTCTGGGCATACCACACCGAGCAGTGGTGCTGGCTGAGCCCCCGTTTGACCCAACCGGTGCCAAATTGCGAGGATAGTTTCGGCAAACCTTTCAATGGCTGCGATTTAATGGCTGCGATGGACATTTTTCTCAGTCAAACCTTACCAATACAATAATTGCTGTGGCGTGCACTGCTGCGACTATCGGAGATTTAAATGTAGTCTCCTTTTGCCTAATAACGAACTTGGCTGTGGCCTTTTTACAGTGGCTTGGGCTATTGTTGTCTAAAATAGGAAACCACCCATGATAGACACAATCACCTCGGAAGGCATATTTTACAGCGAGTTACGGGCTGCTGGAGTTAAGTACACCTTCACAAACGTGCTGGGCAATACTGTGAATTGTTATGGCGTCTCCGATGAAGAGGCTGATCATTATGAGTTGTTTGTGGATAATGAGCAGGAAGGGCTACTGGAAAATCCAGATAAGCTTGGCTGGGAAGAGGTTGCCTCTTTTCTGGAAGAACAGCCGGATGACTGGAGCGAAGTCTTCGGGTCGTCTCAGTCGTTAAAGGCTTAAGTCATGTCCGACGGTACCATTTACAACGATCAGCGCGGGCCTTTGGATTTGTCCACCGCGGCCAGAGAGCAGGAGCTGTTTTACTGTGAGTTCACGCAGGAGCAAATCGAGCAGATTAGAACCGCCTTTGGTGGTGGTCTTGTCACGGTTTAGTTCCGGTCTCTTTCGAGCAATGTTTGCTATGAAGGAGATAGAGAATGGCAAAGAGATACACAGACGAGTTTCGGCGTGATGCGGTGCGTATGGCAACGAC
>Ga0075118_10000404_pt1 | contig 41332 bp, 43 predicted proteins | sample AntAceMetag02UKE_FD_69794 | JGI IMG/M metagenome (GOLD analysis project Ga0075118, IMG submission 69794) | Saline lake microbial communities from Ace Lake, Antarctica - Antarctic Ace Lake Metagenome 02UKE | ecosystem: Environmental > Aquatic > Non-marine Saline and Alkaline > Saline | place...
CCTAGCCTGGGCTCATGAGTAACTCCGGCGGACGCAACTTTCTCGCCTCGGTGATCGGCTGGCTGATCGTGGCCATCATCGTCTGGGTCGTCTTCGGCAGCATCTTCGGAGCGATCAAGTTCATCATCCGGGTGGTTGTGTTCCTCGTCGTCGTCGGAGGGCTCCTGTCGCTCTACTTGCGGCTCCGCGCCGACGGCAAGAAATAGTTCGTGAGCAGAACCGGAACAGTGGCAACCGGCCTGGCGTTCTCTTCGTCATGACGACGGCGTTCGTTCTCTCCGGCGGGGCGAGCCTCGGCTCGATCCAGGTCGGGATGGCGATTGCCCTTGCGGATTCCGGAATAGTTCCGGATTTGATCGTGGGCACGTCGGTGGGCGCGATAAACGGCGCATGGCTGGCGGGTGGCCGGTCCGCTGCTGGCCTTGCCGAGGTGTGGCGTACGTTGCGGCGCGATGACCTGTTCCCGACGAAACCGCTCCTCGGCCTTCGAGCGTTCCTCGGCAAGTCGTCGCACTTCGTCCCCGACACACATCTTCGGGCCACCCTTGAGATGCACCTGCCGTTCGAGCGGATCGAAGAAGCGATTATCCCGTTCATCGTCGTCACAGCTGACGCGCTCTCGGGCGAAGAGGTGCTGATCACCGAAGGCAATGCGGTCGACGCCGTGACAGCGAGCGCATCACTTCCCGCGATCTTCCCGCCAGCACGAGTTGTGGTGAACGGGCGCGAGCGGCTGCTTGTCGATGGCGCGGTCATCAACAACACTCCGATCACCACGGCCATCGAAGCGGGAGCGACCGACGTGTGGGTCCTGTCGACCGGATACTCGTGCGACCTCGTCGAGCCGCCCCGAACAGCAATCGCCGCAGCGCTGCACGCAGTGAGCCTCATGGTGCAACGCCGGTTCGTGCTCGAACTCGAGGCGAACACGTACGGCGTACCGATTCATCTGATTCCACCTCCGTGTCCGGTGCTGGTGTCGCCAATCGACTTCTCACACGCGACTGAACTGATCGAGAGCGCGGCGTCAACTGCGCGTACGTGGCTCGCCGCGGGCGAGCCCGTTGCACAGATGATTCCGCATGTCAGAACGCCCGATTGACTGTCAGACCACGACCTGAAACAGCTCGGACAGCGGTGTGGCAGTGAGCTCAGTCGGCGAGGGCTTGGTAGACGAGTTGCTGCAGGATCGGGCGGATCGGGTAGGTGCTTGACGGCAACAGTTGTGTGAGGAAGACGGCCACGATCTCTTCGACCGGATCGATCCAGAAGGCTGTGCTTGCAGCGCCACCCCACGCGTACTGGCCAGCTGACCCGATGACCTTGTTCTCGGCGCTGTCGAGCACCACCGAGAAGCCCAGCCCGAAGCCCATCCCGTTGAACTCGGTTTCGGCGAACAGCGGTCGGCCGAAGTCTTCGAGGATCGCTCCGCCAGGCAGGTGATTTGTGGCCATGTATTTGACGGTGCGGCTGCCGAGGATGCGCTCGCCGTCGAGTGCGCCACCGTTCAACAGCATGTGACAGAACCGCAGATAGTCGGCAGCCGTACCGCACAGGCCGCCGCCCCCACCGAGCATCGTCGGCTTCTTGTCGAGCGGTGCCCCCGGCATCACGGCGGTTTTCTTGTTCAGCGGGTAGTACAGCTCGGCGAAGCGATCGCGCTTGTCGCCTTCGACCCAGAATTCGGTGTCGGTCATGCCCAACGGATCGAGGATGCGCTCACGGAAGAACTGGTCGAGCGATTGGCCTGAGACGACCTCGACGATTCGGCCGAGCACATCGGTCGACACGCCGTAGAGCCATTCGGTTCCCGGCTGAAACGCGAGCGGCAAACCGGCCCATGCGTCGCAGCAGGCCTCGAGGTCCATGCCCTTCGGGATGCCCCACTCGAAGCCAGCCTTGCGGTAGAGGGCGTCGGTGACGTGGTTGTTGTGGAAACCGTACGTGAGCCCCGACGTATGCGTGAGGAGATGCCAGATCTTCATCGGCTCGGTCTGACCTTCGGTGATCGGCGCCGTCGTGGAGCCGCCGCGGTAAACCCGAGCGTTCTCGAATGACGGGATGTACTTCGACACCTTGTCCTTGAGCTGCAGCTTGCCCTCTTCGTAGAGGATCATCGCGGCGACCGAGGTGATCGGCTTGGTCATCGAGAACATGCGGCAGATCGTGTCTGACTCCCACGGCAGGTCGGCCTCGATGTTGCGCTTGCCGTAAGTGGAACTCTGGACGATCTCGCCCTTGCGTGAGACGACGACCTGCCACCCCGGGAGCCGACCGTCGTCGACGTACTGCTTGAAGTGTTCGTCGATGCGAGCGAGTCGCGCGGCATCGAAGCCTGCATCGGCAGGTGTGATTGTTTGCGCAGTTCCAGTGACAGCCATCGGGTGATAATGGCAGGGGAGGGACCCCAAGCAGGAACTGAGTGATCCGCCAATCGGTCAGTGGAGGCCGGCGCGCTGCAGGCCCCACATATCGGCGAACCGGCCGGCGGCGTCGAGGAGTTCATCGCGGGTGCCCTGTTCGGCGATTCGGCCACCCTCGATCACGATGACCCGGTCCATGTCGTTCAGCGTTGCCAGGCGATGCGCGATCACGATGGCGGCTCGGCCTTGCCACAATTCGAGCAGCGACTCGTGGATCTTCGCTTCTGTCTCGGAGTCGAGAGCGCTTGTGGCTTCGTCAAGGATCACGAGGTCAGATTGCTTGAGGAAGGCGCGGGCGATGGCGATTCGCTGTCGTTGCCCGAGGGACAGCTTGACGCCTCGCTCGCCGACCAGAGTGCGATAGCCGCCGGGGAGGGACTCAATAAAGTCACCGATGTTGGCCCGATGCGCGGCGTCCCGCACGCGATCGTGATCGACGGGTCCGGGGTCGGCGTAGCCGATGTTGTACTCGATTGTCTCTTGGAACAGCGACGTGTCTTGCGGGACATAGGAGTGGAGAGATGCGAGTTCGCCAGCTTCGACGTGTCTCCCATCGATCAGCACCTCGCCGCTCGTTGGTTCGTAGAACCCGAGCAGGATTTTGATGAGTGTCGACTTGCCTTCGCCGCTGCGCCCGACGATGCCGAGTCGTTCCCCTCGCCGCAGAGTGAAGTTGATTCCGTCGAGCACCATGCGGTCGGGCTCGTCAGGGTACGCAAACCTCAGATCGCGTACTTCGATCGTGTGGTGCAGTCGGCCTAACTCGGGCTCGGCCGACAACGTGGCTGGCGGCTCCGACACAACGTTGCGGTCGGGGAACAGGTAGCCGTATGCCTCTCGGTATGACGCCGAGCGGTTGATCCACTCGCCCAGGTTGTAGACGACTTCCCAATACTGATTGGTGAAGTCGAGCAGCACCGTGATCGAAATAACCATCGCGATGAGGCTGATGGCGCCGCGATCGAACTGCCACCAGGTGACCCCCATGATCACGCCCCACAGCAGCACGCGGACCAGTACCGAAGCGACGCCCCAGTAAGCGCTGAGTGCGTAGGTGAACGACACGTCGTGTTCGATCAACTCATCGAGGTCGTCATTGTTGCGGCGCACCTCTTTGCGCTGGGCGCGGAAGGAAAAGACGTTGACGAAGTTAGCGAACGAGTCGAACACCCGACCGGTGTTGTTGGAGGTGCGATCTGTGACAAGGCGCTGCCTTTTGTTCACTGGTCGACCGACGGCAGTCATCACCGCACCGGCCGTCATCAGGAACAAGATGTAGGCAACAGCGTTGCCCGACGAACTTTGCGCAAGCAGCACGATGTACACCGGGATCGTCGACAGGACGGGGAGGAACCCGTAGTGGGCTGCTTCCCAAAGCGCCTGCGTGTGTTCGCGCAGATCGTTGACGTATGACGCGACTTTGCCCGACGGGCGATCGACGAACTGTTGATATGGCTCTGCCCAGACAGCGGTGAACGTGCGGCGCTTGAACTCGTAGGTGAGCGGAATGACGTGCTTCGCATTGAAGAAGTCGCCGCCGGTCCACAGAATAAGGTGGGCCACACCGGTGGCGAAGAGAAGCGCGAGCCATGTCGCTGCTCCGTCGCCGCCCGACGTTGCCAGCCGTGCCAAGAAGTACGGGTGGAGAGCCGGCAACATTGAGGCCGCAACGCGAATGGTGGTGGAGATGGCGAAGACACCGAGGTGTTCTCGGATCATCGCCCGGAGGGCGGAGAAGGGCACGGAGAGACGTTACGAGGAGATGCTTCGCCGAATCAACGCTGTTTCCACGGCGCGCCACCCAATGAGGAAGGTGCCGAGGAAGACGGTGGCGACGATCATGAACGACGTTGCGGTGCCGTTGTTGAACACGAGGTTGCGGAGCACCATGCCGAGTGCGACTGTCGTGAGCCAGACCTTCACACCGGTGACGACACCGGTTGGCTGGGCCCACACGCGCCACGCAATCCACGCCACGGCGAGCGCGATCATGAAGGGAGCAGCGGTTTGGGCGACGCCAGCGAGCGCTTCGCCTTCTTCGTGATTACGGCGGCCAATGGCAACGAATGTCACGACAACCGCAGCGTCGAGCGCGGCAGCAATCTGGGTGCGCGGATGCATGACCACAGTCTGCCGCGATCATCGATCGGTCCGACAGCAATGAGCCCTGAACCCGCCCAGCTCGCGCAATGCTCATCGCTCTCCGTCGACGGTGTTCAGCCTTGCGCGTCGAAGCCGCCGAGTGAACCTTTGAAGAAGAGGAGCGGTGTTGGGGGCTCACCGTCGGCGTCGGCGTCGGCGTCGAGTGCGCGGACGCGGCCGAGCACGAAGAGGTGATCGCCCATGGTGTACGTCTCTTCGACCGTGCAATCGATCCACGCAACAGCGCGATCGAGAATCGGTGCACCAGACGGAGCGGCGTGCCAGTCGACGTCGGCGAAGCGGGTTTCGTCGGTGCCGCTCTTTGCGAACTTCCAGCAGAGATCGCTTTGCGCATCGCTGAGCACGTTGACGCAGAAGCTGCCGGAAGCCTCGATGGCGTCCATCGTTGCCGAGCCAGCCTGGGGGAGAAAGCCGACCAGCGGCGGGTCGAGCGAGACTGATGTGAAAGATCCGATCGTGAAGCCGACTGGAACGACACCGTTCATCCCGGTCACGACGGTGACACCGGTGGGGAAGTGACCCATGATCGTCCGAAAGTGGGCGGAATCGAATTCTGCTGAGTCGCTCATCGGCACCGACTCTAGGCAACGGCCTGTGCCGACGCCGCACTTGTACAGTGCCGGTCGATGGCGAACGAGGTCGATGAAGCCAAGCAAGCGTTGCGCACTCAGATGCGCGCCGTTCGCAAAGATCTCCTCGATCGTCCCGAACGGTCAGCTCGGATGTGGAAGACGCTGACACAGCGGCCCGACGTGCTCGCCGCGTCGAAGATCATGGTCTTCGACTCCATCGCGGGCGAACCTGACACGGCGCCGCTCATTGCCTGGTGCGAGACGATGGGGAAGCTGACCTGCCTGCCAGAAGACGCTGATCTCGATCCGGCGTGGCCCGACGTCATCATCATCCCGGGTCTGGCCTTCACCGTCGACGGCAAACGCTGTGGGCAAGGCGGCGGCTGGTACGACCGCTTCCTCCCGCAGGTCCGGCCGGACGCCGTGATGATCGGTGTGTGCTTTGCTCCTCAAATCGTTGCGGGTCTACCGACCGACAAGCACGACGTCGTGCTCGACGCCATCGTCACTGATTGAGGGGTGCACTGAGCGCTTGAACGAGAGGCTGGCGGCTTGTTGTGCTCAGGCCGCGGCGTCAGTGGCCGCGTTGGAGCGGGCGCCTGAGTTCATCTCGGCGTAGAGCTCACGAATGCATTCGCTGGCCGTCGTTTTGCACATCGACGGAACAATTGCATGGACCGCGGCCGCTCCCGCTGCCTTGGCGAGACAGCGCGAAAAGTGCGCAGCGACACGGAAATGCTCGGTGTAGGACTCGCCGACCGCGGCCGGATGTTCCGTGAAGTGCCGCGTCATCGCCATGCCTCAACCGTAAAGAGTTTGGCGGAGGTGCGTATTGCGTTCTTCGCGCCAATTCATTGAATGAGTGCAAGAATATGCTTCTGGATCGATGAAATCTGTAAGAATCATCGATTGTGGACCAACTTGATCGGGAAATCGTGCGTTTGCTGCAACAAGACGCGACGCTGAGTGCTCGTGAGTTGGGTGACGCCGTTGGTCTCACCGCCACGCCCTGTTGGCGACGCGTCAAGGCGCTCGAGGACGCTGGCGTGATCGTGGCTCGAGTCGCACTGGTTGATCCGGCTTCCGTCAACCTCGGGGTGACCGCACTTGTCAACATCCGAACGAACGATCACGGCCCCGATTGGATCGAGCGGTTCCAATCGGCGTGCGATTCGTTCCCGGAGATCGTCGAGGCGTACCGGACCAGCGGTGATATCGATTACACGCTCAAGGTGATGGTCGCGAGTATCGAGGCGTACGACGTCTTCTACAAGCGGTTGATCGCGGCCGTTGATCTGTATGACGTCCGATCGATCTTCGTCATGGAGGAAATGAAGCGCACGACGGCACTGCCGCTCGATGGATTCGGCGTCTAATTCGCGGATCGGAAGTTGGCCGACGAGCCGCGCTGCAATCATGAACTTCCATTCCGACCTCCGTTGGTCGTTGGTCGTTGTCTGAGACGGTGTGCGAGTTCGTCGACTGCGGGGTCGGTGACGACTCCTGATCGCCGCGCAAGTACGAGCTTGCGTTCGAGAATCTCGTCGCCGACTGCCATGTCGCCGCGCTCGGACTCGCCCTGGCTGCGCGGCAGCACGGTCCAGCCAAGTCCGAGGAGCACCATCTCGCGGAGCACGTCGGGCTGATGTGACTCGGCGGCGATCATGACGGGTGCGCCGAGCGCTCGGAGGCGCTCGACCACCAGCCTGCGCGTGTGCGAATCCGATGGGAACAGCACCCACGGACCCCAGCTCCGGGGCGTGCCGATCGTCGAGTCTGGAGGGCCGTAGACGATCATCGGTTCGCTGAGCAGTGACGTTGTGTCGACTCCCGCGATCGGCTCGGGTGGTTCGACACACACTGCGAGATCGAGTGTGCCGCGCTGCACGTCGTTGAGCAGTGACCTCGACGACGCGACCGACAGCATGAATTCAACGTCGGCTCGCTCGACTCGGAATGCTCGAAGAACGTCTGGGAAGTGGACGACCGCTGCCACGTCGATCATGCCGAGCCGAACCCGGCCGCTCTGTGCAGTGCGCAGGCGTTCGGCCCATGTGCTCACATCGCGCGTGAGTGCCAACACTTGCCGCGCATGCTCGAGAACAGGCGTGACAGTCGCTCGCAAAATGCGACGTCGACCGACGCTCTCGAACAACTCCACGCCAACTCGACGTTCCAGTTCGGCAAGTCCTTGAGAAAGTGCTGAGGCTGACACGCCGACTCGATCGGCGGCTGTGGCCCACGTCGGGGCGTCCGCGACGGCGACGAGGTACTCCAACTGTCTGATCGAGATGTCGGGCAGCCCGGAAGCGGGATCGTTCACCCTTCGCACAATACTTCAGATTTACTTCACTGTCAGTGATAATGAAACAGTTCCACTTATGTTCTTCTCATGACCGCACGAACAATCGCCCCAGCCACCGGAAAGCTCGGTGTCCTCACGCCAGGTATGGGTGCAGTGGCATCCACCTTCATCGCAGGCGTGATCGCCGCACGCGAAGGAATTTCGCCGCCTATCGGCTCCGTATCGCAGATGGCCCATATTCGGCTCGGCACGAAAGATGAGAATCGGAACCCGCTGATCAAGGAGTTCGTGCCGCTCGCCGACCTCGGCGACATCGTCTTCGGCGGCTGGGATCCGATCTCCCCGAACGCCATGGAAGCAGCCAAGACTGCCGGCGTACTGCAGGGCAACGATCTCGATGCCCTTTCGGCCGAGATGGAAGGCATCGTGCCGATGGAGGCCGTGTTCAACCAGCGTTGGGTGAGTCGCCTCGAAGGTGTCCGCGTCAAAGACATCGCCAACAAATGGGATCAGGCAGAAGCGCTGATCGCCGACATCGCCCGTTTCAAGGAGCAGAACGACTGCGACCGCCTCGTCATGGTCTGGTGTGGCTCCACCGAGGCGTACCAAGAACCGTCGGAAGTGCACGCAACCATCGCAGCGTTCGAGCAAGGTCTTCGCGATAACGACGAGAACATCTCGCCGTCACAGATCTATTGCTACGCCGCACTCCAGAGCGACGTCCCGTATGCCAACGGTGCTCCGAACCTGACAACCGACCTCGACTGCATCGTCGAACTGTCGAAGAAGAATGGCGTGCCGATCGCGGGCAAGGACTTCAAGACGGGCCAGACCCTCATTAAGACGATGCTCGCCCCGGGCTTCAAGGCCCGCATGCTCGGCGTGCGCGGTTGGTTCTCGACAAACATCCTCGGCAACCGCGACGGCGAAGTGCTCGATGACCCGGAGAACTTCAAGTCGAAGGAAGTCTCCAAGCTCGGTGTGCTCGACGGCATCCTGCAGCCCGAGGTCTACCCCGATCTCTATGGCAACATCGACCACGTCGTTCGCATCAACTACTACCCGCCCCGCGGTGACAACAAAGAGGGTTGGGACAACATCGACATCTTCGGGTGGCTCGGCTACCCGATGCAGATCAAGGTTGACTTCCTCTGCCGTGACTCGATCCTCGCCGCACCAATCGTGCTCGACCTCGCACTCTTCATGGACCTCGCCCACCGCGCTGGTGAAAGTGGTGTCCAGGAATGGCTGAGCTTCTACCTCAAGGCGCCACAGGCTGCCGGGGATTCGCCGGCCGAGGCCGACCTGTTCATTCAGCAGACCAAGCTGAAGAACACCCTCCGCGAATGGATGGGTGAGCTCCCCGTCACCCACTCCGAGGCCGGTTGAGCGTCGCCAGATCGCCCGATGCCAGCGTCACCCCTCACCGCTCATTGAGCAAGCTCAACTCGGGTTCATGCTTCCTTGGCCTCGGACGATCTGATCACCGCTCAACTGGAGTTGAAATCCTGAGCTTCTGCTGACTCGTCATTGCGACGGTTCACAACTTGATCCCCTGGTGTCTTCGGGCGCTTGGGGATCGGTTGTTTTCACGGCGGAGCGTGGGGGTGGGTTGGCTGGGGGGTTTTCTGGGGGCTGAGTTAGAGCGACTAACGTCGGCGCTATGGCTGCGATCTTGATGAACGGAAATGCACTGCGCGACGAGATCATTGCTGGGCTGCGCTCGACGGTCGATGCGGCAGGCTCGCCTGCCATCTGCCTCGCCACGGTGCTCGTGGGCACTGACGGCCCCTCGCAGCGCTACGTCAGCAGCAAACACAAGAAGGCCGTCGAGGCTGGCTTCCAGGCGCGGCACGTCGACCTTCCCGAAACCGCTACGCAAGATGAAGTCGAAGCCGTCGTGCGCGAACTCGCAGCAGACGACTCGGTGCACGGCATTCTCGTCCAACTGCCGCTGCCTGATGGGCTGGATCCTGAGCCCGTGCTCGACCTCATTCCCGCAGACAAAGACGTCGATGGACTGACCGAACGGTCGATGGGCCGCCTGGTCCGTGGTCGCCCGGGCCTCGTCGGCTGTACCCCGTTGGGTGTCATGCGGTTGCTCGAGAAGTACGAGGTGCCGACTTCCGGTGCTCGTGCGGTTGTTATCGGTCGATCGACGCTCGTCGGCTTACCTTTGTCCCTGCTGCTCAACCGTAAGGGCGTCGATGCCACGGTCACGATGGCACACTCCCGAACTGCTGATATGGCAGCCGTCGTGCGTGAAGCTGACATCGTCATCGGCGCGGCTGGCCAAGCACGCATGATCACCGCAGAGATGATCAAGCCAGGAGCGGCGGTCATCGATGTCGGTGTCTCGCGAACCGAGGCAGGGATCGTCGGCGACGTCGACCCGGGCGTTGCCGAGGTGGCGCGCTGGCTGACGCCGATGCCGGGCGGAACCGGCCCGATGACGATTGCCTGCCTCATGGAGAACACCCTCACCGCAGCGCGGTTGCAGGGCGCCTTCCCTGCCTGACTGCGCAACGACCGATTTACACGGTACGATCATGTTATTATGGAACTCATGAGCGTGCCGAACATTGCCCTCGTAGTACTTATTTGGTAGCGCGCTCAGCTTCTGCTGCGTGTGCTCCTCGACCTCCCAGCCGGGAGGTCGTTTGCTTTTTCACCATCAATCGCCTCTCCATCTCATTCCTCCATCACATCCCCTGAACTGAAAGACCAGTCACATGACTGATTCACCAGCAACACCTGAACGGATCACCGGCGCACAGGCCTTGATCCGGTCCCTCGAACACGAGAACGTCGACCTGATCTTCGGCTACCCAGGTGGCTGCATCCTTCCTGCGTACGACCCGCTGATGGACAGCCCGATCCGCCACGTACTCGTGCGCCACGAACAGGGTGCTGGCCACGCTGCTGAGGGGTACGCACACGTGTCCGGCAAGCCGGGCGTCGCGATGGTGACGTCGGGGCCAGCAGCGACGAACCTTGTCACGCCGTTGATGGACGCCTTCATGGACTCGATTCCAATGGTGGCGATCACCGGTCAGGTTCCGACCGCCGCGATTGGCAGCGATGCATTCCAGGAGTGCGACACGGTCGGCATCACGCGGTCGTGCACGAAGCACAACGAGTTGGTCATGTCGGCCGACGAGATCCCGATGGCGATCCGTCAGGCCTTCTACATTGCAACCACGGGTCGCCCCGGCCCCACGCTCGTCGACATCCCGAAGGATGCACTGACGAACGAGATGGAGTGGTACTGGCCGACGGACGAAGAGGTCCAGGCCTCACTGCCTGGCTATCGGCCGAACACCAAAGGCCATCCGCGCATGATCAAGGAAGCCGCGAAGCTGATCCTCGCTTCCGAGCGGCCGATCGTTTACGCCGGTGGCGGCATCTTGAAGGCACGTGCTGCTGAAGCGCTGCGCGAACTCGTCGAGTTGATCGACGCACACGTCGTGACCACCCTGATGGCCCGCGGCGCATTCCCCGACGAACACCCGCTCTGCCTGGGCATGCCCGGCATGCACGGCAGCGCAACGGCGATCAGCGCGATGCAGCAGTCCGATCTACTGATCACGCTTGGCGCTCGTTTCGACGACCGCATCACCGGCAAGGTCGATGCCTTTGCACCCGAGGCGAAGATCATCCACGTCGACATTGACCCGGCCGAGCAGGGCAAGGTCCGTCGTCCCGACGTGCCGATCGTCGGCGATGCCAACTACGTGATCCTCGAGATCATCCGCGAGATCAAAGAGCTGCTACAGGGTGGCACGCGCCAAGCCGACACCGGCGCCTGGAAGAGCAAGATCTCGGGCTGGCGAGAGCAGTTCCCGATGACCTACGAGCCCTCCGAGCCGGGCGGGCTACTCAAGCCGCAATTCTGCATTGAGCAGCTCAACAAGTACGCGCCGAAAGGCACGATCGTTACGTCGGGCGTCGGTCAGCACCAGATGTACACGTCGCAGTACTGGAAGTTCAACGACCCATACACATGGGTCAACTCAGGCGGCCTCGGCACGATGGGCTTCTCGATCCCGGCAGCGATCGGCGCCAAGGCAGCAATGCCTGACCGCACCGTGTGGGCCGTCGACGGTGACGGTTGCTTCCAGATGACGGCAACCGAACTGGTTACGGCAACACTCGAGAAGCTTCCGATCAAGGTCGCATTGCTCAACAACGGCTACCTCGGCATGGTCCGGCAGTGGCAGGAGATGTTTTACGACGAGCGCTACTCCTCGGTGTTCCTCGACAGCGCGAACGTCCCGAACTTTGTGATGATGGCTGAGTCGATGGGCTGCGTCGGGATCCTTGTTGAGTCACCTGAAGAGGTCGGCCCTGCCATCGAGCGAGCGAACTCGATCAATGACCGTACCGTCGTTGTTGAGTTCCGAACCGATGCCACCGAGGGCGTGTTCCCGATGGTGCCTGCTGGCGCAAGCAACAGCGACCTCATCCTGCACCCGACGCAGAGCGACCCGACCCGGGCGCTCCAGCCCGAACCGAAGCCGATCGACACCAAGTTGAAAGACGCCCACTGAGATGGCCCGAACCCGAGATGTCTCCGGTGCGCGCAGCGCCCACATGAACCATCACATCCTGTCCGTCCTCGTCCAAAACCGACCGGGCGTGCTCGCTCGTGTGGCCGGCCTGTTTGCACGGCGCGGTTACAACATCTTCAGCCTTGCCGTGGCACCGGCCGAAGAAGAGGGTCGTAGCCGGATCACGATTGTCGTCGACCTCGACTCGGCGCCGCTCGAACAGATCACGAAGCAGCTGTTCAAGCTGATCGACGTGATCAAGATCTCTGAACTCGACCCATCGCGTAGCGTCGAGCGTGAGCTACTCATCGCCACCGTCAAGGCCTCAGGCCCCAAACTGGCTGACGTGTCGACTTTGGCCGAGATCTTTGAAGGCAAGATCATCGCCGTGGCCGAGGATCTTGTCACCGTCAGCCTCGAGGGTCATCCCGACAAGCTTGACGATTTTGAGGATTTACTCGGTCGACATGGCATTGTTGAGCTGCAGCGGACGGGTCGTGTAGCCCTGCCCAAGCTCGATCGAAGCTCGCGTCATCGCTCCGCTCACTGAGACAACCGCCCTAAGACAATGCGGCGTTCCGCGCCACGCTGTCCGAATCAATCTCCGAACACCCATCCCTCTGAGAGGGCCCCGTCGTCCCGCATTGCCAACGGTCCGATCAGTCAGACGACGGTGCGGCCTCGGGAAGTAGCGACCAGAAGGCGCTGACCAGAGGGTTCTTGAGGTGGCGGTGCAAGGTGAACAGCCCAAGGTCGTAGGCGGCAAGGGCGGGTGTGACGTCGAGAATGCGCACGCGAGCGGCGTGTGGGCTGTTGTCGAGCACGATCTGGGGAACCACTCCAACCCCGAGTCCGAGGCTGACCATGCTGACAATGGCCTCGTTTCCGGCGACTCGGGCGTAGATCTTTGGTGTCACCCCGAGGGTCCGGAACCAGTTGTCGACACGTTCTCGGGCGATCCCGCTGGTGGCAAGGATCATGGGAGTGTGCTGCCAGGTGGCGGGGTCGTCAAGTGATACCAGCGTGGAGTCCGCTGGGTCAATCGGCGCGATGAAGACAAGCGGCGAGGTCCGGATGGGCTTGAAAACTACCCCTGCCGGCAAGCTCTCGGGACGAGCGGCAATGGCCAACTCTTCTTCCAGCGCCAGAACGCGGGAGATCGCTTGCTCGGGGTCGCCGGTTTGCAGCTTGATCTCAACCTGGGGATGAGCGGGTCGAAAGCCGTTCAACAGGTCGACCAGAATGCTGTGGCTGGCGGTGACGGAACACCACAAGCTGATCTCGCCGTGAAGTTGCTCGGTCGGGTCGGTCAGCTCGTAACGGACCTGATCCCACTGCTGCACCGCATTGCGGGCGTACTGCTGGAACTTGAGCCCCTCGGAGGTGAGTGCGACGGTGCGGTTGTCACGATCGAACAGCGACACGTTGAGTTCGATCTCGAGTTGGCGTATGTGGCGCGACAGCGCGGACGTGCTGATGTTGGAGCGAGCGCTGGCCCGTCCGAAGTGCAGGGTTTCGCTCAGCACGACGAAGTGCTTGAGCGTGGTGATGTTCATGGCGACCCACGAGTGTTGCACAAATCGGGATGTTGTGTTGCATATATATCAATTTACGAAACGACAGCTGAACGTTAGGATCCAGCGGTCCGACCTCAGATGGAGCCCTTCCCATGGCCAATTACTTCAATACCCTTCCGCTTCGAGAGCAGCTCGCCGAACTCGGCAAGTGCCGCTTCATGCACCTCGACGAATTCACCGAGGGTGTCGACGCACTCAAGGGCAAGAAGATCGTCGTGATCGGCTGTGGTGCGCAGGGACTCAATCAGGGTTTGAATCTTCGAGACAGTGGCCTCGATGTCTCCTACACACTGCGCGCTGAGGCCATCGAGCAACAGCGTCAGTCATGGAAGAACGCCACGGAGAATGGTTTCACTGTCGGGACCTACGAAGAGCTGCTGCCCACCGCCGATGTGGTGTTGAACCTCACCCCGGACAAGCAGCACACATCGGTGGTCAACACGATCATGCCGATGATGAAGCACGGCGCGTGTCTGTCGTATTCGCACGGCTTCAACATCGTTGAAGAGGGCATGCGGATTCGCGATGACATCACCGTCATCATGGTTGCTCCGAAGTGCCCGGGCTCAGAAGTTCGCGCCGAGTACGTGCGCGGCTTTGGTGTGCCGACCTTGATCGCCGTGCACGAGGACAACGATCCGAACGGTGAGGGTCTCGCTCTCGCAAAGGCCTATGCCGTGGGCACGGGCGGCCACAAGGCGGGCGTGCTCATGTCGTCGTTCATCGCCGAGGTCAAGTCCGACCTCATGGGTGAGCAAACGATCCTGTGCGGCATGTTGCAGACCGGCTCGCTCTTGTGCTTCGACAAGATGATCGAAGAGGGAATCGATCCTGGCTACGCCTCGAAGCTGATCCAGTACGGCTGGGAGACGACCACCGAAGCGCTGAAGTACGGCGGCGTCACCAACATGATGGACCGTCTGTCGAACCCGGCGAAGATTCGAGCCTTCGATCTGGCAGAACAGATGAAGGACATCATGCGTCCGCTGTACAACAAGCACCAGGACGACATCATGAACGGCACGTTCTCGTCAGGAATGATGGACGACTGGGCCAACGACGACGCCAAGCTGCTCGGCTGGCGTGCGGACACCGCAGAAACAGCGTTTGAAAAGACGCCGGCAGGCGACGTCGAGATCGCCGAGCAGGAGTACTTCGACAACGGCATTCTCATGGTTGCCATGGTGAAGGCCGGCGTCGAGCTTGCCTTCGAAACCATGACCGCCGCAGGCATCATCGCCGATTCGGCCTACTACGAGTCGCTGCACGAGACGCCGTTGATTGCCAACACCGTCGCCCGCAAGAAGCTCTACGAAATGAACGCGACCATCTCGGATACCGCCGAGTACGGCTGCTACCTGTACAACCACGCCTGCGTGCCGCTGTTGGGTGAGTTCATGAAGGGCATCTCGACCGACGTCATCGGCAAGGGCCTCGACCTCAGCGACACCGGCGTCGACAACGCCCGCCTCATCGAGGTGAACGCAGCAATCCGTAGCCATCCGGTTGAAGCGATCGGTGGCGTCCTGCGCGGCTACATGGCCGACATGAAGCAGATCATCTAGAGCAGATCTTTTCGATCAGTGCACGCCATTCGTTTGGATGCCGTCTCGGTTGATTTCGACGGGCGATTTCAACTCAACGACATCAACTGGGCGATCGAGCCAGGACAGCACTGGCTGGTCATCGGCACCAACGGCTCCGGCAAGTCGGCGCTTGCGGCCGCGCTTGCAGGTGCAGGCGAGCGCGTGTCAGGGACATGGTCTGGCGTACCCGAACGGGTCGCGCTCGTTTCCTACGAACGGCAAGCCGAGCTCATCGAAGCCGAACGTCGCAAGGATGATGCCGACATCCTGGATGTGATTTCAGAAGGTACACCCGTCGGAGAGATCATCGACGCGGTCTGTCAGGATCGTGAGCTCGCGAACGAGTTGGTCGACACATTGGGTCTGCGCTCGCTGATCGATCGAGCGTTCCGCAAACTCTCGACCGGTGAGACCCGCAAAGTCATGCTCATCCGAGCGCTAACGAGTCAGCCGGATCTGCTCGTTCTGGACGAACCCTTCGATGGGCTCGATCACGATTCGCTGGCCTGGCTCCAGGATCATCTGCGTGTCCTGGCAACCGCAGTGCCCATGGTCATCGTGCTGAACCGGTTCGATGAGATTCCGGAGTTCATCACCCACGTGGCGTATGTCGAGGACGGACACCTGTCCCATCGGGTGGAGCGGAGCGACGAGCCTTCGATGGCCGACCTATATCAGCTCCTGCATTTGAAGACGAGCGATCTCGAAGTGCCGAAGGCCGATCCTGCTGATCGGCTGCCTGCCCTCAACCCCAGCGACCCTCTGGTCCGGATCACCGATGCCGCCATTCGCTACGGAGAGAACACGATCTTCGAAAACCTTGACTGGACGATCGAAACAAATCAGCATTGGCAGTTGAGCGGGCCGAACGGCAGCGGCAAAACCGGTCTCTTGTCATTGATCACTGGCGATCATCCGCAGTGCTATGTCAACGACATCTTCGTGTTTGGGTTTCAGCGCGGCACGGGCGAAAGCATCTGGCAGATCAAGCAATACATCGGATACGTCTCGACCGCGCTTCAGTGGGAGTACCGGGTCGGCACCGGGCTGAGAAACGTCATCATCTCCGGCTTCTTCGACAGCATTGGTCTGTACAGCAAGAGCACCGACATGCAGAAGGCAATTGCCGATGAATGGCTCGCGCTGCTGGGGATGTCGGAGCGCGCAGATGAGCCATTCAACGGCTTGTCGTTTGGCGATCGGCGCCTCGTACTCATCGCCCGTGCGATGGTGAAGCACCCGCCGTTGCTGATTCTCGATGAACCGTGCCTTGGCCTCGACGACATGAACCGTCAATTGGTCCTCGCGCTGATCGAACGCATCTGCGCATCCAACGAGACCGCGGTGTTGTACGTCAACCACCGGTCACAAGACGCCATCCGCGGCATCGACAATCACCTCACGTTGAGTAGCGAGGCTGAAAGCTAGCCCTTCGCCGATGCCGTTGGTGGCACCCGTGCGGGCGTCATCGAGACCACCTTCACCGAAGAGACCGAAACCGACCTGTTCGGTGAGCAGGCCGTGCTCTGTGGTGGCGTCACCGCACTCGTTCGCGCTGGCTTCGGATGCCGACACGAGGGCCGGTCTCCATGTGGGGCTGGCCCTCGTCGCGCCGCCACCCGAGCGATGAAGTATCGGACCGCCTGAGCCGGCTGAAAACTCACTGCTTTGATGTGCGCTTGATTGTGGATGGCTGGGTCGTCGGTGCCCGCTTGGGAACTGTGGCGGGGATGGCGAAGGCGCTGAGGGCGAGGATGCCGATAATCCAGTGCAGCCCGGCGGTCGGATCGTCACCCTTGGCGAGGAGGCCGACGATGAGGAATGCTGCAGCCGAAATGAGGCCGACACCGAGGCTGCGGAAGCTGGTCGCGGTCGCTCGGGTCGTCGATGGCGCGGCCGCTTGGAATCTGGCGTCGGCGATGACCCAGGCGGCCTGCACTGGTGCGTAACCGATGCCGATGGCCATCAGTGCCCACGGTGATTCGATGGCAATTGCAACGGCCATGATCGCAGTCCCGCCGAGCACGAGCGATGCGAGTGTCGGGCTGGAGATGTCTGGCCGACGTGCGGCGAGTTCGCCGCCCGCGATGAGGCCGAGCCAGACGACGAACACGATCAGTGGAACGGTGGCATCAGACGCTCCGTTGAAGCGCGCCACAAGGGGGATGTATTCGTCGACCACCATGAGTCCGCCGATGGCCGACCCAATCAGCAAGAGGCGGAGCAGCACCGGGTTGTGGCGCGCTGCAGACGAGCCCGCTCGCAGGGCTCCCCACCATCCGCTGGGAACGCCCTCCTTATCACCTGTCGTCACCCATCGAACATCGGGGAGGCGGAGCACGAGAGCGATCGACACGCCGTGTACTGCGACGTTGACCCAGCCGACGGCTTCGATCGATGCGCCCAACCCGATGATCGCAGCGGCGAAGAAGGTGCTGCCGGCAAAGCCGAGGTTGTTGGACTGATCGATGCGGGCCATCACGACGCCGTAGCGGGGAGCTTCATCAATGGCGTCGAGTTCGTCGTGGATCAGCGCTTCCCATGTACCGCTGACCAGCGCAGCGTGCATCGACCAGAGCACGGCGCCGACGATCAGCCCGGGGAGCGACGGCGAGATGAGCCAGATGGCGATACCCGTTGCACGGAGGCCACATGCTGCGCCCAGCAGTAGCCGTCGGTCGACGATGTCGGCCAGTGCTCCACTGGGCAGCTCCAGGACGAGCCCCAGTACCGCCCAGAGGATGAAGACGAGCGACAGGTCGGCGATCGAAATGCCGTTGTTGTTGAACCACAGGGTGAACAACGCGTAGATCGGCGCGAACTTGTCGACGAACGACAAGAGGTACAGCCTTCGCTTGAGCCCATCGAGCGCCACATCACAAACTTACGGCGCATGTTTGCGATTTCGTTCCGACTCCCGCAGCCGCAGCCGCATTCGCCGCGTTCATCGTTGGCTGGATCGACCAGGCTGAAAGTTTCGACAATCCTCGCTGTTTTCTGATCGCTCGACGTTCTCAGTCCGGCAGCATCGCACTAACATACAGCCAACAAATTCGCCACTTCGGTTTCCCCGTCACCAACCCTCCCGTGTGAACGAAGCCGAAGTGCTTGACAGAAGGAGTGCTCTCCGGAGTGCTCCTTTTGTCGTTTTTGCAGCAATGCCTGCAACTGTGGGCTCTGCGTTCAATCCCGACTTGGTAGGTCGGGTATCGGGCGCTATGGTTCAACAGCATGAGCGACAACTGGGGATTCGAAACCAAGCAGATTCACGTGGGCGGCGAGGCGGACCCGACGACGGGCGCCCGGGCTGTACCGATTTATCAGACGACGTCGTACGAGTTCCGTGACACGGAGCATGCTGCGAATCTGTTCGGGCTTGCCGAAGTTGGCAACATTTACACACGCATCATGAACCCGACGCAGGCCGCGCTCGAAGAACGCGTGAACGCGCTTGAAGGTGGCTGCACCACGGCGATCGGTATCTGCGGCACCCTTGTTGTCGCCTCCGGCCAGTCGGCGGCAACGCTCTCACTGCTGACGCTCTGTGAGTCGGGTGACCATGTCGTCGCGTCGCCTTCGCTCTACGGCGGCACGTACAACCTGCTCAAGTACACGATGCCGAAGATGGGCATCGAGGTCACCTTCGTTGAAGACCCTGACAACCTCGACCAATGGCGCGCTGCGGTCAAGGACAATACGAAGGTCTTCTTCGGTGAAGTGCTCGCCAACCCACGCAATGCGATGTTCGACATCGAGGGCGTGTCGGCTGTTGCGCACGAGAACGGCATCCCACTCATGGTCGACAACACCGTGCCGACACCGTTCATGGTTCGTCCGCTCGAACTTGGCGCCGACATTGTGGTGCACAGCCTCACCAAGTTCTGTGGCGGTCACGGCACCTCAATCGGTGGTGCCATCGTCGACGGCGGCACGTTCGACTATGCCGCCTCGGGTCGATTCCCCAACTTCACCGAGCCCGACCCGAGCTACCACGGTCTCGCGTACTTCCCTGCGCTCGGCCACGGAGCGTTTATCCTCAAGGCGCGTGTCCAGATGCTGCGCGACCTCGGCATGGCGATCTCGCCGTTCAATGCATTCCTCATCCTGCAGGGTCTCGAAACACTCTCGCTGCGCATGGAGCGTCACTTCTCAAACGCGCAAACTGTGGCTGAGCATCTTCTTGCACACGACAAGGTCGAGTCGGTCACCTTTGCAGGTCTCCCTGACAGCCCGTGGTACGAGCGGACGCAGAGGTATAGCAACGGCATCGGCGCCGGTTCGATCGTCGCCTTCGAACTGAAGGGCGGTACAGACGCTGGCAAGAAATTTGTCGAGGCGTGCGAGTTGCACAGCCATGTGGCGAACATCGGCGACGTGCGCAGCCTCGTGATCCACCCCGCGAGCACCACCCACAGCCAACTGTCGCCCGAAGACCTCGCTGCTGCTGGTGTCACGCCGGGCCTGATCCGGTTGAGTGTCGGACTCGAGACAATTGCCGACATCATCGCCGACATCGACCAAGCCCTCGCCCAAGTCTGATCCTTCGGCGTTCGCGGCGCCTGGGCTACGTGTCGTCGCGTTGGTCGCGGAGGAAGTTTTCGAATTGATCGCCGAGGTCATCGGCGGTTGGAATCTGGGCTTCGGCGCGACGGTCAAATTCGGCTTCGAGCATGCGGACGTACATCCGGAGCTGGTCATCGTGTGCGATGATTTCGTCGTGGACGTCGCGCCAGTTGTCGACCTGTTCGCCAAGGTCGGTCGTGGTCGGAACGTCGAGCACATGGCTCAGGTGCCGAGCGAGCGCTGACACTGCCAAGGGATGCTCGGCGTTCATCAAGTAGTGCGGGATACCGACGCGCAGTGAGATCGACGGAATGTTCCGTGCTTCCAGTTCAGCATTGAGGACGCCAGCTACTCCGGTGATGCCCTGGTACGACGGCTGCGACAACCCGAGTCGGGCCGCCAGGTCAGGCGTCGCCGTGCTGCCCGTGACCGGAGGCGTGCGGGTGTGGGGGATTGCTTCGGCCGACGCGCCGACTGTGACGACGGCCTCACAACCCATCGCAACGGCCACGGTGATGATCGCATCGATGTAGGTGCGCCAATTGAAGTGCGGCTCGACGCCGATCAGCCCGACGACGTCGCGTTGCAGCTTGCCGCTTGGGCCGGCGATGCCATTCCGCTGGAGCACGAAGTCGTTGGTCGGCCAGACGATTTCGCGGACCCCGTCGTCGATAGTGACGTGCGGACGCTGTTGCGTGAAGTCGTAAAACGGGTCGGGGTCGATCGACCCGACCACGACGGCGTTCTCGGCCGAGGTAAATGCGTTGACCGCAGCCGTGGCCGCGCTCGCAACATCGAACCACCCTTCGAGGCCGACCAGCATGACCGGTCGCTCGAGTGAGCCGATATTGCCCATTCCGAAGCTCAGCACATCGGTTGACTGCATCCGCTCAGGCTATTCCTCTCAGGCTAGAGAGCGGCGACGACGTGATCGATGCATGCCGTGAGCGCCGCGACGTCGGCGCTGTCGATCGCTGGGAACATGCCGACTCGCAACTGGTTGCGGCCGAGCTTGCGATAGGAGTCGGTATCGAGCACGCCGTTCGCGCGCAGGATGTCGCTGACCGCAGTTGCGTCGATCGAATCGTCAAGATCGATCGTGCCCACCACGTTGGAGCGGTGCGCCGGGTTGGTTACAAAGGGCGTTGCCCAATCACGTGACTCGGCCCAGGAGTACAGGATCTCAGCCGAGGTGGCGCTGCGACCGGCCATGCCGGCGAGGCTGCCGTTCGCGAGCATCCAGTCGAGCTGCGCATCGAGCATCACCAGGGTGGCGAGGGCCGGCGTGTTGTACGTCTGGTTTTGCGTCGAGTTGTCGAGCGCGATCTGCAGGTCGAGCGAGGCGGGCCGCCAGCGATTTGAGCTGCCGATCTCGTTGATCCTTTCGAGAGCTGCCGGTGAGCAGGCTGAGAGCCAGAGGCCCCCGTCGGAACCGAAGCATTTTTGTGGTGCGAAGTAGTACGCGTCGACTTCGGCGGGGTCCCACATGAGGCCGCCGGCTGCGGAGGTGGCGTCGACGGCCACGAGCGCGCCGTCGGTGTCGGCGGGGCGACGGAGCTCCATTGCAACGCCGGTCGAGGTCTCGTTGTGAGTGAGTGCGTAGAGGTCGATTCCGGCTTCAGCAGTCGGGTCGGGATGGCTTCCAGGGTCGACCTTGATCACGGAAGGGTCGCCGAGGTGTGGCGCTGTGGCGCAGGCCTCAGCGAACTTCGAGGAGAACTCGCCGAACACGAGGTGTTGGCTGCGCTCACGTACGAGGCCGAATGTCGCGGCATCCCAGAACATGGTCGATCCACCGTTGCCAAGGATGATCTCCCAGCCGTCGGGCAGCGCGAAGAGCTCGGACAACTTTGACCGCACATCACCGACGAGGTTCTTCACCGCAGGCTTGCGATGGGACGTTCCCATGATGGTCGCGCTGGCGGCGACGAGGGCGTCGATCTGCTCGGAACGGACCTTGGAGGGGCCGCAGCAGAAGCGCCCATCCGCCGGGAGGAGGGCAGCAGGAATGGTGATGGTGGGGGTCTCAGTCACCGCCACATCATTGCGGTCCGTACTGAGAAGTCGGCCAGGACTTTTCAAAAAAGAAGGAAGGGCTGAAATCAGCCTTGGGTCATGGGGGCGAGGTAGGTAACGGCAGTGCCGTCTTCTTCGCGTTCTTTCATCAGGTCGCGGACCCGTCGGATCAATTGGCCGGTTTCGGTCTGGTGGTAGAACCACGTCTCAAGCTGGCGGGCGCCGGTGTTGTCGGCGAGCTGCAGGCCGGCTTCTTCGTAGTACGCACGGACGTCTTGGCCGACGGCGATCGTGGTCATGGGGTCCCACCCGATGTCGGCGAGCGACGAGCCGTTCTCGATTTCGATGAACTGTTCGATCAAACCGGCGATGCCGTCGACGCCAGCGATTCGTCCGACGAGGGTGCGGCCGCCTGTTGCTTCGAGGTTGCGGTCGTACGCATTTCGTAGACCTTGGGCCTCGTCGATGGCGGCGTGAAGCTCGGGATTGTGGCGCGGCGGGAGTGGGCACGAGTCAGGGGCCTCGCCGGTCTGGTCTTCGATCGACTCGGGGAAGTCTTCGAGGACCGGCACGTCAGTCCGTTCGAGCAGGCCGAACATCGCCATCAGCACGCTGGTCTGGAACTCGGCGTCGTTTGGCTTGCCAAGCGGTCGGCCGAGCGGGAAGTCGACGTTCAGCATGCGCGGCGGTTTGGCCGCTTCGGCTTGGCCGCGAACCAGGGAGATGCCGACGGTTGCGAGACCGGCTTGTTCGAACACATGGGCGAGCACACTCACGGTGCGCGTGCAGAGCGGTCAAACGGGAGTGAAGATCACCACGTCGACGCCGTCGTCGATCAGTATCTGCGCTGCGGCGGGGCCCGTGTCCTGGATGATTGCCGAGAACGTCGCGTCCATCTGAGCGCCCATAAACGACAGGTTGTTCGTGGCGACCGAGCCAATGACTCCGGCGTCGACCAGTTCGTTGAGTCGATCGGCCGGGTAGGCGGTGTTGAGGTCGGCAGTGAGGCCGGCGCGGTCGAAGTTGGGGGAGAAGTGGCTGAGCTGGAGGTCGCGAGCTTCGTTCGGTAGGACGGTGAACGAAGAGTCCATCCACAGCTTGATGTCGCCGGCGGACCGAAGGCCTGCGGTGGTGCAGATCGCGACCTTGCACTCGCTCAAGGGCTTGTTGAGTGCGGTCGCTGTAGGGGTGAGATCAGGGCTCGGAAGCCCACTCACGTTCTTCCGGATCATTGCATCAGCTGCCATGGCGCGACCGTAGCGTTTGTGCGCGCAAGGACTGACGCTTGAGTTGTGAACAATCGAGGATGGATACCGGCTGAGGCACGGTCGTTCGAAGCCGTAGGATCTTCCAACGTGAACCGTCCCATGACCCGAACGTCGGCACGTCTTGCCGCCATTGCTCCCTCGGCCACGTTGGCCGTCGACTCGAAGGCCAAGGCCATGCAGGCTGCCGGTGAAAATGTCATCGGCTTCGGAGCCGGCGAACCCGACTTCCCGACACCGCAGCACATTGTCGATGCCGCAATTGCAGCGTGTGCCGATCCGAAGAACCATAAGTACAGCCCTGCCGGCGGTCTCCCTGAGTTGAAGCAGGCGATCTGCGACAAGACGCTGCGTGACTCTGGCTTTGCTTGCGAGCCCGCCAACGTGCTCGTCACCTGTGGCGGCAAGCACGCCGTGTACACAGCGTTTGCTGCGCTCTGTGACCCGGGCGACGAAGTTCTCTGCCCGGCGCCGTACTGGACCACTTACCCCGAGGCAATCACGCTCGCCGGTGGCGTTCCTGTCATCATCGACACCGACGCCGAGTCGGGCTTCCAGGTCACGATCGCACAGCTCGATGCCGCCAAGACCGACAAGACCAAGGTGCTCCTCTTCGTCAGCCCCGACAACCCATCCGGTGCGGTGTATCCGCCCGAAGCGGTCAAGGCGATTGGCGACTGGGCCGTCGCCAACAGCGTCTGGGTGATCACCGACGAGATCTACGAGCACCTGACCTACGGTGCTCATGAGTTCTCGTCGATGCCGGTGCTGTGCCCCGACGTTGCTGACCAGTGCATCATTGTCAACGGCGTCGCCAAGACCTATGCGATGACCGGGTGGCGCGTCGGCTGGATGATTGGCCCGGCCGATGTCATCAAGGCCTCGACAAACTTCCAGAGCCACGCCACCTCGAACGTGACGAACGTTGCTCAGCGTGCAGCAATTGCTGCGGTGTCTGGTTCGCTCGACGATGTCGTGATGATGCGCAAAGCTTTTGCTCGCCGTGCCGCGACCATGCACCAAATGCTCAATGCGATCGACGGTGTGACCTGCCTCGAGCCGCAGGGAGCGTTCTACTGCTACCCCGACATGACGGGGCTCCTCGGCAAGGACATCCGTTCCGCGGATGGGACGGTCAAGGTCGCCAACACGACAATCGAGCTCGCCGACATCATCCTCGAAGATGCCAAGGTGGCCTTCGTTCCCGGTGAGGCATTCGGCCTGCCCGGCTATGGCCGCTTCAGTTTCGCCCTCGGTGACGAGGACCTCGTTGAAGGTATTCAGCGCATCGCCGACCTCGTCTCTTGATGCAACTGGTTGCCCGATAGCTGCGTTGCGAGGGATCCGCGTTGAGCAAGCTCAACGTTGTCGCCCCGTGCCTTGCTCAGTCGTTGGGTTCGACGTCGACGAACTTGGTGCTGAGGATGTCGACGGCGACCACGACGATGATGCCGACGACAGCCAGAACGATCGGCAGGACGACGTTGCCAGAGGGAGCCGACAGCGTGGTGGTGTTGGTGCCGTTGGGCCAGGGCCAGAGCACACGCATCGAGCCGAGCATGAGGCCGACCATGGCAGCGATCACCCAGGTGCGGTAGTTCTCAAGGAGCCAGCTCAGCAGCGTCGAAAAGAGTGCGAGGCCGAGGACGGCACCGACGATGAAGGCACCGAGCGAGACGAAGTCGCGGTCGTTCACCGCTCCGAGTACTTCGGTGTACATGCCCATCATGACCAGGAGGAACGAGCCGGAAATGCCCGGCAGGATCATGGCGCAGATAGCGATCGCTCCGACCAGCAAGAAGATCAGCGGTGACCTGGTGACGACCTCGGCGGCGTTCTGATCGACCACGGTGTCGGACTTGAGGCCGAGGAGAAGGAACAGGCTGATCCCAACGCCGGCGATGATGCCGATTGCCGTCGCATCGACTCGGTCGAGCATGCGGTAGGCAATGTAGATCGTGCCGAGCACGAGCCCGAAGAAAAGGCCCGACATGGTGATCGGTTCGTCTTCGAGGAGGCGTTCGAGCACGGATGACAGTGCTGCAACGGCAATGAGAATTCCGGCGAGCAACGACACGAGCCAAACCCACTCGATCTCGCCGAGCGTGGCCTTGAGCGCCGTGATGTCTCCGGTCAGGAGCTCTTTCAACCCGCGAGCGCCGACCCGAATGTTGTTAATCAGTCGGCCGTAGATGCCGAGGACCAGAGCGACCGTGCCGCCGGAGACCCCGGGCACGATGTCGGCGGCGCCCATGGCAAAGCCACGAACGAGTTGAGCTGCGGGGGCCGGAATGTTCACGCGGTGAGACTACGCGCACCAGTCATTGTCACCACCAAAGGGAGTGGCGCGATGCGAGTCCGGTCGCAACGACGAGGATGACACACTCTGCGACCTGCTCGACGGCACCCAGGATGTCGCCAGACACTTCACCGAACGCTCGACGAGCCACAGCCGCAACCACGATGGTGCTGACCAGGGCAGCGACGGCAAATGGTCCGACCCACCACCCGGTCACCAGGGCCGCGATCGCGAGCGCGCCGGCCATGCCGATGACAGCACGCGAGCGGGTGAGCGACCGGGTGGAGTCGGCCCCGAGGCCATCCGCTGCTACCGGGTGAGCGAATCCCATGACACCAACAGCGGCACCACGGCCGAGTGTGTGGGCAGCAACCAGTGCTGCGAACGCGGCCGCTGGCGTCAAGGCTGCGATGCAAGCAATGCGCAACACGATGGTTCCGCACATGGCGGCCACGCCGTAGCTGCCATGCCGCGAGTCTTTGAGGATCTCGCGGCGACGTTCGGGAGTCCACCCGCCCATTGCATCGGCGGTGTCAGCGAGACCGTCTTCGTGGAACGCCCCGGTGACGATGATGCCGAGCAATACGGCGACTGTTGCCGCCACGGTGGGCGGGGTCAGCTCCATGAGGCCGGCTGCAACTCCACCGATAGTGGCGCCGATCAGTGCACCTATGACGGGGAACCAGGGCACCGCCTTCGCGAGATCCGGTGCGGCGCGCAGCCGAATCGGAATACGCGTTAAAAACTGAGCGGCGCCCAGTGCGCCCCACGTTGGAAGCCCGTCGCTCACGCGAAGAACTCGGCGAACGTCGGCACCTCGCTGATGCCGGCGCATGCCATTCGAATCAGCGGAACAGCTGCCATCGCACCGGACCCTTCGCCGAGCCGCATGTCGAGGTCGAGCAACGGTTTCTTGCCGAGAAGGTCGAGCAACTTGCGATGGCCGGGCTCGGCGGAACAGTGGCCGACGATGCAGTGCTCGAGCGAGCCGGGGTTAATCATCGCCAGCGGGAGTACTGCCGCCGTGGTGACGTAGCCGTCGAGGACCACGGGGATCGACCGATGCCGTGCAGCGATGGTCGCAGCGGCAATTGCTGCCAGTTCGGCCCCTCCGACCTCACGTAACACCTCGATCGGATCGGTGATTCCGGCGATCCGGCGCTGTGCAGCCTCCACGGCGTCTGCCTTACGGCGGAGCCCTTCGTCGTCGACACCCGTGCCGCGGCCGACCCATGACGCAGCCTCGCCACCTGCGAGCGACGCCGCGATGGCCGCAGATGGCGTGGTGTTGCCGATGCCCATTTCGCCGAGCACGAGCAGGTCGCAATCGAGTGCATCGATGGCCTCGAATGCCTGTTGGACCACAGCATCGAATCGTTCGGGCGTCATTGCCGCCTCGATCCGAATATCACCGGTGGGTCGCCCGACGCCGACGTCGACAGCACGAAGCTCGGCGCCTGCGGCCCGCGCGAAGGCGTTGATCGTCGCTTGACCGGCCTCAAACGCGGCAAGCATTCCGGCGGTGACCTCAGGCGGATACGCGCTCACTCCGGCGGCGGCGACGCCGTGGTCTGCTGCGAAGATGATGCCGGCTGGCCGCTCGATGGCAGGGCGATCGGTGCGCTGCCAACCGGCGACCCATGCTGCGGTCGCATCGAGCCATGCAAGAGCCCCGCCCGGGCGCAAGATCTGGGCGGCCCGCTCGACGACGGCTTGGTGGGCGGCGGCGTCGCACGGCGGCAGGCCGGCGAGACGATCGTGCAGCAGGGTCATGGCGTGGAGTCTGCCGGATGGGTCATTCGAAATCGCCCAGGAGCGTCCACGGATCTTCGAGTTTCGTCGCGCGGCCGGCGACGAGGTGCAGGACCGTGTCAGCAGCAGCGGCCCACTCTTGGTTGACGAAACCGTGAACGTCCCGGTAGCGGCGCGCGAGGGCATTGTCGGGAACGATTCCGAGCCCCACCTCGTTCGTGATGACGACGACGGGATCTCGGCGCAACGCCACACCGGCAGCATCGGATGTCGCCTGATTGCGGATGTACTGATCGCTCCTGCCGTCCCACATGAGGTTCGAAGTCCACAGCGTCAGGCAGTCAATGATGACGAGACCCTCGGGGGCAGCTTCCACTGCAGCTGCAAGGTCGAGGAGCTCCTCGATCGTTTGCCAGTCGGTGGGGCGCTCCTCGACGTGACGATCGATGCGCTGACGCATGTCGTCGTCGATTGCAGGTGCCGTGGCGATGAAAGAAACTGGGCCCGAACATCCAGCTTGGTAGCGACGTCCGATGTCGACAGCGAGCGAGCTCTTACCGCTTCGAGCCCCGCCGATGAGAACAGTAAGTGACATTAACCCTCGCGGTCGTCCGTTAGAAGTCGATGCCGCGCATGGCACGAATGCCGCTGGTGTAGGCATGTTTGATTTCAGTCATTTCGGTCACGGTGTCGGCAAGTTCGATCAGTTCAGGAGCGGCGTCGCGGCCGGTCACGATGACGTTGACGTGGCGTGGCCGGTCGGCGATTGGGCCGACGATGTCGGCAATCGGGAGCCAGCCAAACGACGCGAGATAGGTCAGCTCATCGAAGATCACCAGCTGGTGTTCGCCGGCCTCCATCAATTCGATGGCCTTTGCCCACCCCTCGGCGGCGTGTGCCTTGTCGTTGGTGAGGTCGTCGGAATCCCAGGTAAAACCGTCACCAAACGAAAACCAGTCGACGCCGAGCTTGCGACCCATTTTTTCTTCGCCGACGTTCCAATTGCCCGACTTGATGAACTGCACGACGGCGACGTTCCAGTCGCGCGCAAGCCCACGGATCATCATGCCGAATGCCGACGACGACTTGCCCTTGCCGTTGCCGGTGTTGACGATGACCAATGAGTCAGCGCGACGTAACCCGTCGGGGCGCGGATCCTCGGTAGGTGCTGTGTCAGGAGCTTCGGCTGGAGTCTTTTCGGTGGGAATTTCGCTCATCATGGAATGTGCAAGGTTACGGAAGCCCGCACTACGATGTCCAGTTCACATCAAAGTGAATCGTCCTACAACGCAGCGAAGCCTGGTGAGAATCCAGCACTGTCCCGCAACGGTGGTCTCGGAGTAACCCGAGCAAGTCCGGTCGCCTGCACGTATGACGCGACATCAACCCCTCGAGGCAAGGGAAGGTTCGCACCCGGTGGCTCATGCTGCCGGATGAGCCCAGCTTGTCCTCCATCACACCCCTCGATATCGAGGTTGGAGGAACAATGCGTTCAACAGAACGGTCCACCCGCAAGAAACTCATCGGCGTAGTCGTCGCGCTCGCCTTCGTGGCAGCCGCGTGCGGCAGTGACGATGCCGAGAGCACGAGCACCGACGCTCCGTCCGAGACGGAGGCGCCGGCCGAAACTGACGCCCCCGCCGACACGGAGTCGGCGACCACCGAGGCTCCCGCCGACACCACTCCCGCCGACACCACTCCCGCCGAGGTCGAAGAGCCCGGTGTGCCGACACGCGTCGTCTCGCTCAGCCCGACACACACCGAGATCATGTTCGCGATCGGCGCCGGCGACCTGCTCGTCGCTGTCGACGACTTCTCGAACTTCCCAGCAGAAGCACTCCAACTGCCGAACGAACTGTCTGGCTTCGAGCCGAACGTTGAGGCAATCGCTGCTTATGAACCCGACCTCGTGCTCATCGGTGGCGACTTCTCCGGTCTTGGCGACCAGCTTGCAGCTATCGGCATCGCATCGTGGGACGGCCCGGCCGCTACGACGATTGACGACACCTATGCCCAGATCGAACAGCTCGGTGCCGCCACCGGCAACGTCGGAGGCGCAGCTGAACTGGTGCTCGACATGCAGACCCGTCTCGCCGCAGCGATCGCTGCAGCACCGCAGGTCGACCGTCCGTTGAGCATCTATCACGAGCTCGATCCGACGCTCTTCAGCTCGGATTCGACGACGTTCATCGGTGAGATCTACACCTTGCTCGGTCTCCAGAACATCGCTGACCAGGCTGAGGGCGACAACTTCGGGTACCCGCAGTTGAACGCTGAGTTCATCGTTTCTGCCAACCCGGACCTGATCTTCCTTGCTGACACGAAGTGCTGTGATCAGACCATCGACACGGTTGGAGCGCGCGACGGTTGGGATGTCATCGCTGCGGTCCAGAACGGCAACGTCATCGAGATGGATGACGACGTTGCCTCGCGTTGGGGCCCGCGCATTGTCGACTACGTCGAAGCAGTCTCGGCAGCGGTTCAGGCTGCCGCCGTTCCGGCGTAGTTTCTCCCACATGTCTTCTCTCGCAACGGGTTCCGAGCAGGCGTCGCCTGCGCGAGGTCCGTTGCGAGATGGAGTCTGGTTCACGGGTGCTGCAGCCGTGCTGCTGGCAGCAATTGTGTTCGGCTCGTCGATCGGGCCAGCCGGGCCCGATTGGTGGCGCGTGCCACTGGAACTCCTCAATCGTTTGCCGCTGATCGACTTCGATTCAGGAGTGACCGACGGTGAATGGGCGATTGTCTGGAAGATCCGGATGCCGCGTGTCATCCTCGGCGGGCTCGTTGGTGGCATGTTGTCGATCGCCGGAGCTGCGTACCAGGGCGTGTTCCGTAACCCCCTTGTCGACCCCTACCTCCTCGGTGCCGCAGCCGGTGCTGGCCTTGGGGCAACCATTGGTCTGACGATCGGCCGGAGCGCCACCTCCGGCTGGCCGATCGACCCCGTCCCGGCAATTGCATTCGTCTTTGCTGTCGCAACGGTGATGGTCACGTACACGGTCGGAGCAGCATTCGGTGGCTCACGCACTGGTGTCACGCTCGTCTTGGCCGGCGTCGCGGTGGTGTCGTTCACGTCGGCAATTCAGGCGTTTATCCTGCAGCGCAACCTTGACGTGATTCGCGAGGTGACGCGCTGGTTGCTCGGCAGCCTCACTCGATCGAGTTGGGCAGACGTTCGGCTTGTCTTGCCGTATGTCGCCTTCAGTTCGTTGGTGTTGATCATGCATCGCCGACATCTCGATGTGTTTCGCGTCGGCGACGAAGAGGCCGCAACGCTGGGTGTTTCGGTCCCCCGAACTCGGCTGGTCATCGTGATCGCTGCAACGCTGGGAACTGCTGCGGTGGTGTCGGTGAGCGGACTGATCGGCTTCGTCGGCCTCGTCGTGCCGCACGTGGTTCGACTCATCGCAGGTGCAGGGCACCGTCGACTCCTGCCACTCTCGATGATGGGAGGGGCCGCATTCATGATCCTTGCCGATGTCCCCGGGCGAATGCTGACACGGCCCGCAGAGACCCCGATTGGGATTGTCACGGCGTTTGTCGGGGCCCCGTTTTTCCTGTATCTCCTCCGCACGAGGCGCGTCGGAGCATGAGCACTTTGACGCTGGAGGACGTCGCAGTTCGCTACAGCAAGCGTGGCGTGTCGGCGTTGGCCGGCTATTCCGATGTGATTTTGCCTGGCGAGTGGCTTGGCCTCATCGGGCCGAACGGCGCCGGCAAGTCGTCGTTGCTGAAGGCGATTGCCGGATTGGTCCGCTCCGATGGTCGTCTCGCTGTCGACGGCGTCGTGCTCGACGATCTCAACGACCGGTCACGAGCGGCGCTTGTTGCCTACGTCGCACAGGATCCGTTGATTCCCAACGACATGACCACACGTGAATACGTGCTGCTCGGTCGGACGCCGTACATCGGCTACTTCGGCTCACCGACCCGCGCCGATCACCGAGTCGTCGATGATGTACTCGAACGTCTTCGCCTCGGTGAGTTCGCCGATCGCTTACTCGGTGAACTGAGCGGGGGAGAGCGGCAACGCATCGTCCTCGCTCGAGCACTGGCGCAACAGGCGCCGATCCTGCTGCTCGACGAGCCGACGTCAGCCCTTGACATCGGTCATCAGCAGCAGGCGCTCGAACTGGTGGCCGAACTTCGTCGCACCGAGCGAATCACCGTGATCAGTGCGTTGCACGATCTGACGCTTGCCGGCACCTACACCGACCGCTTGGTCATGCTGCACCACGGTGATGTCGTCGCAGCCGGCGACGCCGCTGAGGTCCTGACGGCCGACCGTCTCGGAAAGATCTACAACGTGTGCGTCACGGTCGAAGTGGACGTCGATGAGTTGGGCAACCGGCAGGTCGTTGTCGTCCCGCGCCGGGGTTTCCCTGCACCATGACTGCCCTCCGTCCGCTGATGGTGCTCGGATGCACTTCTGATGCGGGCAAGTCGCTCCTCGTCACGGCGCTGTGTGCCTGGTTCCGACGTGAGGGTGTTCGCGTCGCCCCGTTTAAGGCGCAGAACATGTCGAACAACGCCCGTGTCGTCGCGACGCCGCACGGCAACGGCGAGATCGGGGTCGCGCAGTGGTTGCAGGCCAGCGCAGCCGGGCTTGAGCCCGACGTCCGGATGAACCCGGTGCTGCTGAAGCCGGAAGCTGACACACAGAGTCAGGTTGTCGTGCGCGGCGTCGTCGATCGCGAGTTGACGGCCATGCTCTGGCAGGACCGCCACGATGCGCTCTGGATACCGATGGTCGAGGGGTTTGACGACCTCGCCGCGGAGTTCGACCTCGTCGTGATCGAGGGGGCTGGCAGTCCGGCCGAGATCAACTTGGTCGATCAGGTCAACAACCGGATGGTTGAACACGCCGACGCAACTGCGCTCCTGATCAGCGACATCGATCGCGGCGGGTCGTTCGCCCACCTCTACGGGACCTGGGCGCTGGTTCCCGAGGCCACGCGCGACCGGCTCGCCGGCTACGTCCTGAACAAGTTTCGAGGCGACCCGACGCTGCTCGCACCGGGCCCTGGGCGATTGACCGAGATGACGGGAATGGCCAACGCCGGGGTCCTGCCGATGTTGCGTCATCGGCTCCCGCGCGAGGAAGGGGCGGTCGAGCACGGCGATGCACCGGCCGACGCGCCATCGGTGGCGATCCCACGGCTCCCGTTCGGATCGAACCTCGACGAGTTTCACATGCTGAGCCATGCCGCCAGCGTTCGCTGGGCAACCGACGCAGCCTCCTTCGAGCGAGCCGACTTCGTGATCCTGCCGGGCTCCAAGCATGTCGTTGCCGACCTCGCATGGATGCGAGAGCGCGGCCTCGATGTCGCAGTTGCTCGTGCCGCGGCGGCTGGGACACCGGTGATCGGCGTGTGCGGTGGCGCGATGATGCTGGGAATGTCACTCGACGATCCGAATGGCGCTGAAGGCTTCGCTCGCGGGGCGGCTGAGATGCTCGGGCTGCTGCCCCTGAGGACGATGATGGCTGATGACAAACTGACTGTCCGGTCGAGCATCGACTGGGAAGGCGAACAGCATGACGGCTACGAGATCAGGTACGGCCGGGTGTCGGGAGGTGACGATCTGGTGGTCGCGCGGAGCGCGCTTGGCCCGGTCGGCTGGCGCAGCGGCAATGTTGTCGCGACCACGATCCACGGCCTCTTCGAAGACCCAGCATTTGTCGAGCGTCTGCTCGGTGTTCGCATCAGCCCGGTGCTCGATGACACCTTTGCGCAACTCGCTGACGCCGTCGAGCAGCATCTCGATACGGATCTCCTGCGCCATCTCACCTCGACCTGACTGTCCGATCCACCTCGGCTCGAAATTCTGTCACGCTTTGGTCAGACCAAAGTGTGACAGGTTCACCAGAAGCGGAGGTCGATGTCCCACTTGTCGGTGATGGTGTCTCCGTCGACGACCCACATCTGCTGGTGCTTCGCAACGGTGGGATCAACGTGCGCCGGGAGAAGCCTCGTGCGGTCACCGACCTTCCAATCGGTCAGCTCCGTCGGCGACAGCGTCGTGTGCTCATCGGAGCAGAAGAAGACCTTGCCGCCAGGCCATGTGGGGTTGCCGTGGTCCATTCCAAGCGACTTGAGCCCGCAGTCGACGACGATCCAGCCCTTCGGGCTCACGGAGATCACGGTGGCCAGCACACTCAGGGCACACTCGAAGGGGAGGTCGAGTTCCAGGTACTGGGTGTCCATCAGGGCGTAACTGCCGGCCTGAATTTCGGTGCACCACGTGTTCGAATCAAACGTTCCGGTACCGCCACCCGACACGATGTCGCCGCCGACGCGGTCGGCAGCTTCGAGCAGGATCGACGTGGCCATTCCGACCTTGTCGACGCGTTCGCTGCGGTCGTGGACCATCATCAAGTGGCCCTCGTAGCCCATCACGCCGCGGACCTCGAGGCCAGCCGAGCGTGCCTTCTCGGCGAGCCGCGGTGCGTCCTCGATTGAGCAGCCACAGCGGGGGAGGCCGATTTCGACGTCGATGAGCACACTTCGGATGCCACCGGCGATGGCGGCGTCGAGGGTGACGTCAGAGTCGACCGCAATGGTGATGTTGGCGTCGTCAGCTAAGGCGCCGAGGCGGGCGACGTCGAGTGACTCGTTGGCGAGGAGCAGGTCGTCGCCGAGGCCTGCTCCAACCATCCCCTCGATTTCGAGGGGAGTGGCTGCACAGAAGCCGGTGTGTCCGCCATCGGCGAGGCGGCGCGCCATGGCGGTCGACTTGAATGCCTTGACGTGGGGCCGGAGCTTCTTGCCTGGCAGGACGGCATCCATCGCGGCGCAGTTCGCTTCGAAGATCGATGTCTCGACGACGAGGGCCGGTGTCCGAAGATCGTCGATGGTGGTCGGATCCAGTTCGCTGGGCACTCGCCCAAAATAGCAGGTCAGTGCAGGCTGTCGAGAAAGGAGTTGAGCTGCTGCCGTTGGATTCGTCGATGTGATGGCGACGGGTTGAGGACGGCCTGCATGCTCAAGCCGTCCATCAGCGTGAGAAACTCGTTGGCGATCACCTTTGTCGAACGGCTTGCCTCGATCTCTCCGGCAGCCTGCGCCTGCTTCGTGTACCGCATCAGGACCTTTGTCAATCGGCGACGCTGATCGTGGTACCAGACCGCAAGATCGGGTGATCCAACCGATGCAGCGACAAACGACAGTTCAGCCTGGGCTTCCCCCAGTCGAGCGTCATCGAGCGGGAGGAGTTCGAGCATGAGTTTGCGAAGTGCATCGAGCCCGGAGAGGCCAGCCAGGCGAGCGGCCAAGCGCATGCGGATTCGGTCGTAGAACCGCTCGAGCAGCTGGCGGACGAGGTCGTCCTTGCTGTCGAAGTAGTGCGACAGAGCGCCCTTGGCTTCGCCCGCAGCTTCGGTGACCCGGCGTGTGGTCAGCCCGTCGAGGCCGTGCTCCAACAGCACCTGGCCTGCGGCGTCGAGAAGTTGCCCGCGACGCTCGACATGATCCACTATTTTGGGCACCTGCCCAACGTAGCGTCTGTCAGACCTTCTCCATGCGGGTCAGCGGGCCAGCGGGGAAACGGATCTTGATCGCATCGCCTGCCGCAACGGTGCCACCTGTGATGACGACGCCCATGACGCCGGTGCGTCCGATTTTTGGCCCGTCAGGATTGTCCGGGTCGTCGATGAACATCATCTTCATCACGCCGTCACCGACCGACTTGATCTGTGGGCACGGGTTGCGGAGGCCGGTCAACGCAACGAGTGTTGTGTCGCCGATGCGGAGCATTGAACCGACGGGCAGACCGATCAGGTCGATCCCCGTCGTCGTGATGTTCTCACCGAGTTGGCCGGCGACGATGTTGTGGCCCGCATCAGCAACTTCGTCGAGGAGTTCGCTCATAACCAGGTGGACCTGGCGGAGGTTCGGCTGGTCGGGGTTCGCTGCCACGCGCGAGCGGTGCTTGACCTTCGCGCCCTGGTGAGCGTCACCGTTCACGCCCAGCCCGGCAACCAACTCGATCGATTCGTATGTGGCCTTGGAGAAGGTGTGCTCGTCGCTGCGGTGGACCGCAGCCACCGCTCCGATCAGATCCGGATCCATCTGTTCAGCGTAGAACGCATACGATCGGGATATGAGCGATTCCTACCCGGATTTCCCTGGCGTCGACGCGTACGACACCGTGCGCTCACCTGAATCAGAGCGTGCTCATCGCAAAGAGATGTGTGCCTTGGGGTATCGCATCTTTGGCGCGCAACGTTGGGGGCAGCTCGGTGACGGTCACGTCTCGGCGCGTGACCCAATTCTGACCGATCACTTTTGGTTGCTCGACTGGGGTGTCCCGTTCAGCGCCGCCACGCCGGAACTACTCGTCCTTGTCGGGCCGGGTGGCGACGTTGTCGATGCCGACGGCAACCCAACCGGTGCGGTCAATACGGCGGGTTACAACATTCATGCGCCGCTCCTCGAAGCCCGCCCTGACGTGGTGAGCGCCTGTCACACGCACACCCAGTTCGGTACGCCCTGGTCGGCGAACGTCGAGCTGTTTCGTGCGCTCAGCCAAGAGTCCATGGCGTTCGTCTTTGACCAGGCGCTCTTCGACGACGAAGAAGTTGAAATCCTTTCCACTGATGGCGGCAAGCGAATCGCGGCATCGCTCGGTGCGGCGAAACTGTGCATTCTGCGCAACCACGGCCTGCTCACTGTCGGGCGCACCGTGGAAGAGGCGGTCGGCTGGTTCGTGATGGCCGAACGCGTTGCCGAGGTGCACGTGAAGGCGCCGAATGGCCGGGCAATCAGCGACGAGGCGGCGGCGATTGCTGCCGACACGATGGCGGGCGAACTTACCGGGTGGCGCGTGTTCCAGTGGCTCCGGCGGAGCCTGCTCGACAACTGACCGGCCGCCGCGTTTCAGCCGTTGCTGTGGTGAATACGTGAGTCGTCGGGCCTTGCTGATGTGCTCCCAATCGGGGTGCACAACCAGCATGTGGACGATCTGGCTGAACGCAAAGACGAACGCCACGTCGAAGAACAACTCGACGAGATCCGCCGTGTAGTCCTCGGTTTTTCTGGTACGCCGAGGCCCCGTATCGGGCGGAGACTCGCGCGGACGCTGTGACCGCTTGATGTGGATCAGAAGCCTCGAGGCGGGTCAGTAGTCGATGGCGGCGAACTCGCGGAGCTTCGACACGCGGTGGCGGGCGTCGATCATGCGGACGGTTCCACTCCGCGAGCGCATCACGAGACTCTGTGTGCGGGCGCCCTGTTTGTCGAACCGCACGCCCCGAAGGAGCGCGCCGTCCGTGAGGCCGGTCGCTGCAAAGAAGCAGTTGTCGCTGGTGATCAGATCGTCCTGCATCAGAATGCGATTGAGGTCGAACCCGGCGTCGATCATGGCGGTCATCTCGGCGTCGCTTTGCGGAGAAAACTGGCACTGGATCTCACCCTGCATTGCCTTCATGGCGGCAGCGGAGATCACGGCCTCGGGCGTGCCGCCGATGCCCATCAGGACGTCGACGCCGGCATCGGGCCAGCAGGTCGCCACCGAGCCGTAGACGTCGCCGTCGGTGATGAGGCGAATACGGCAGCCGCTGGCGCGGACCTCGGCGATCAGCTCGGCGTGGCGCGGCCGATCGAGGATTACGCAGGTCAGATCGCCGATGTCCTTGCGTGTTGCCTTCGCGATCCAGCGGAGGTTCTGCGTGGCGCTGGCGGTGATATCGATTGCTCCGACGGCATCGGGGCCGACGGCGATCTTGTTCATGTAATACGACGGACCGGGGTCGAGCATTGAACCGCGATCTGCGACGGCGATGACTGCCAAGGCGTTGGTCTTACCAAGCGCGGTGAGTGTCGTACCGTCGATCGGGTCGACTGCCACATCGACCTCCGGCTGGCTACCATCGCCGACTTCTTCGCCGTTGTAGAGCATGGGAGCATCATCTTTTTCGCCCTCGCCAATGATGACGGTGCCGCTCATCGCGACCGTGGACAGCGAGAGGCGCATTGCATTGACGGCCGCACCGTCAGCCGCGTTCTTGTCGCCGCGCCCAACCCATCGGGCAGCGGCGAGGCATGCAGATTCGGTCGCTCGTACGAGCTCCATCGCCAGGTTGCGGTCAGGATTCTCGCGTGCGGACATTTCCGCACATTATCGGTGGTGAGGCGATTGACCCAGACCACCCGCCGCTCGTGAGCTGGTTGACGATGAGCGACAGGGTTTCGCGTCCGGTCATAACATCGCTGTGTGCACGTCCCTCTGGAGCTGTTGACCGCCGGCCGCGACCTCACCGAGCCGAAGATTTCCCCTGATGGGCAGACCGTTGCATTCGTGCAGCGGTGGCGTGGCGCAGCAGCGATCATGACCGTGCCCGTGGAGGGTGGCGCTGAGCGGGCGCTGAGCACCGGGCCCGACCCAGCCCCCGGTCGGGGTACAGGCGGCGGGTGCTTCGATTGGCACCCGGACGGCACCGGTGTGGTCTACGCGGCCAATGACGGCGAGCTGTGGTGGCAGCCGGTTGGTGGTCGTCCCGAACCGATCACCGAACTCGAACGTGAGTGCCGAGCTCCGTCGACGGATGGTTCGGTCGTGGTGTTCATCGTCGATGAGGCCGAAGTATGGAAAGTGCAGCTCGGGTCGCGAGCACTGCGGCGCCTCGATGATGGCGGCGACGCTTTTTGTTTCGATCCTGAGCTGGCACCTGACTCGTCGGCGGCTGTCTGGCAGGGGTGGAGCCCGCCAGCCATGCCGTGGGACGCTGCGCACAGGGTGACGTGTGTACTCGTTGACGGCACGTGTGAACGGTGGCGACCGGAAGGCGCAGCGGTCCAGCAGCCGCGCTTCATCAGCGCCGGGAGCACTGCGGTTGTCCACGATGCCAGCGGATGGCTCAACGTGTACCTCGACGACAAACCGGTCCTTGCCGAAGCATTCGAGCAGGCCGGGCCGACCTGGGGAATGGGGCAGCGCAGCTTTGCTCTGTCGCCCGACGAAAAACAGATTGCGCTGTGCCGCAACGAACGTGGCTTCGGTCGACTGATTGTTGTCGAGCGGTCGACCGGCGCCGTCACGAACATTGGAAAGGGCGGTCACGGTCAACTGAGCTGGCACGGCAACACCGTCGTTGCGCTGCGGACCGGTGCGGTAACACCGACGCAGATCGTGACCTACGACGTGAGCGACCTCGACGTCAAACCGCCTCGCACGGTGTTGGCCGTGGGGCCCGCCGATGGCTGGCAGCAGTTCGAGCTGCCCGAACCCGAGGTGATCGAGGTCGATGGACTGTTTGCTCGGCGGTATGCAGCAGGCAATGGGAAGTTGCTGGCATGGGTGCACGGCGGGCCGACGGACCAGTGGCAGGCGGACTTTCGCCCCCGCATCTCATATTGGTGGAGTCGCGGCTGGGATGTGCTGGTCGTTGATCCACGGGGGACGACCGGGCATGGACGCCAATTCCAGCAGGCGCTCAACGGCGGGTGGGGTCGCTTCGACGTCGACGACACAGCGGCACTCATCGCGCATGGTCACGCTGCTGGCTGGGCGACTCCGGCAACCAGTGTGGTGATGGGCGGATCGTCCGGTGGTCTCACCGTGCTCGGTGTCCTTGCCGACCATCCTGACCTGGTTGCCGGTGGTGTGGCCTCGTATCCGGTCAGTGATCTCCGGGCATTGACCAGGGTGACGCATCGCTTTGAAGCCCACTACTGCGACACGCTGGTCGGCGAACCCGCAGTTGTTGGCTGGGAGCGGTACGACGAGCTGTCGCCGCTGCACCGCGCTGGTCGCATCGACGCACCACTGCTGCTCTTTCACGGCAGCGACGATCCCGTTGTGCCGATCAGTCAGAGCGAAACCGTCGTCGAAGCGATTCGGTCGAGCGGCGGTCAGGTCGAGTTCGTCGTCTACGACGGTGAGGGGCACGGATTCCGCGATCCGGCCAATATTCGAGATGAATACGAGCGAACGGAAGCGTTTCTGACAGCACTCACGCGCTGACCGCAGGTAGCGTGCACTTGTGGCATTTGTAAGCAGAGGCGGCGGCGCCGAACAACAGAACGAAACCGCCGGTTCCGGCGAGACGATGGACTTTGATCCCAACGACCCAGACGTCGCCAAGGTCCATTACAACGTCGACGTGTGGACACTCGACCAGCAGGCTGAGCTGGCAGAGGCAATGGCCCAAGCGCTGGTCCCCCATGCATGGGACGGTAGCGAGCTCATCGTGCCCGAAACGCATGAAGAAAAGGTCGACGCCATCTTCGAGCGGCTCGAAGAAGAGCTCGGCCCGTTTCCGATTGTGCTCGAAACCGACGCCGAATCGACCGAGTTCAACCTCGACGAATGGACCGACGCCGACCGAGCGGTGCTGAGCGAGGCGCTGGTCGAATCAGAAGTACCGCATCGCTGGGAAGGCCACGCCGTCGTGGTCGCTGTCGAAGCCGAAGACGCTGTCGACGACCTGCTCGATGCAATCGAAGGCGGTGAGCTGATGAACGCCGACCAGTCTGGTGACAACGAGCCGCCGGAAGGCTCGTTGAGCACCATCTTCCTCGCTGCCGACAAGCTGGCGAAAGACCCGTTCGATGCGAAGTCCCGCACGCAGCTGATCGAACTCTCCCAGCTCATCGACAAAATGCACCCGCCGTATGCGCTTGCTCAGCGAACATGGGCTGGCGCCGTTGCAGGTGTCGATCGAATCGTCGAGCGAGTCATGGCTGACGCCGAGGGTTCCAAGGCTGGCAAGGATGAAGAAGCCGACGGCTCCGACATCATCGGCTTGGCGCAAGAACTTCGTTCGCTGCTGCGACCGTACGTCTGACTCGACGATCTGACCTGACGAACGAGCTCATCGTTGACCGTGCTCCTCGCCGAGCTGGAGATCTTTCACACCCGGCCCGCCGTGCCGACGCGCCGTGTTGCTCTCGGCCACATGGTGCTGCCTGTCGATCCGGCGCCGGGCTTCGGTGGCCTGCTGCTGGGTTCGGTCGTGGCGGCGCATCTCGGAGGCCTCAACGATGATCAGGCTGCCGATGTCCACCGGTTGATTCTCGAGGTCGGCCAGGGCGGACGAATCGTGCAGCCGCGGCTCCGCCACCGTTTTCAGGTCGACCGCCATGGGCTCGCCGTCAGCAACCATCGCTTGATCGGTGACGGCGACGAGATCTCGTTCGATTTCAACAGCAACGGAACCGATCTGAGCCAGGTTCTTGGCGCGATCTATGCAGCGGAACGCCTCGCACCCGAATATCGGCGCAACGCCGCAGACGTCCTGCAGAAGGCGTCGAGATGGCGCGGCCCAATTGGAGCATCGTTCATTGCTCACCTCGCCGGATCGCAGACGACCACTCTTGAAGCGCTCGCTGACCCACTCGGGTGGGCCCTCAGTACCCTCGGATTCGAACTCGGCAGCAAGAAGCCGTCAAAGCGCGAGGTCACCTCGAAGTTCCGCAAGGGGATGCGTGATGTGCACCCCGACCATGGCGGTGATCGCGACCACGCGGCAAAGGCGATGAGCGACCTGGCTGAAGCACGTCGCATCCTCAGCGCCAAAGGCTGAGCCAGCCCAGCATGGCTGCCCCGAGCGTCTTTCTGTACCCGGGTGCCGGGTCCGACCGTCATCACGCCCGGCTCCTGGCAATCGAAAACCGAGTGACAGCACGGACCAGCCGACTTGATTTCCCGTACCGGAAGGAAAGCCGGCCGGGGCCGCCTGACCGTGCACCGAAGCTGATGGCGTCGATTCGCGATGACCTCACCAAGATCTCTCGCCGCCGGAGTCCGCTGATCATGGGTGGCCACTCGATGGGCGGGCGGATGGCCTCGATGGTTGCTGCTGATGTCGATGGGGCGGGCCCGGTGAAGAACCTCGCAGCGCTCGTGCTGCTCGGCTACCCCCTCCATCCACCAAAGAAACCCGACAAGCTGCGCGTCGAACATTTGCCCGACATCACCGTGCCCTGTCTCTTCATCTCCGGCACCAAAGACGAGTTCGGCACGCCTGAGGAACTCGAGCAGTGGACCGCGACGATCTCCGCTTCGGTCGAACACATCTGGCTCGACGGCGCCCGCCACGACCTCAAAGGACGAGACGCCCTGATTGCTGACGCCGTTGCCGAGTTCGTACAACGGATTACCCGACAGCCCCCAATGCTGCCGAGGTTGTCACACCGAGGTCAGCTTGGTTTCAGAGGGTGAGTGCAACGCCTGAGTGAGATGGGGTGTTGTTGTGGGGTCTGGTCGTTGGAGTCAGCGTTGGCCGTTGCCGTTGGAGATGCGTCGGGAGTTGAAGACGCGTC
>Ga0075118_10000411_pt1 | contig 41035 bp, 42 predicted proteins | sample AntAceMetag02UKE_FD_69794 | JGI IMG/M metagenome (GOLD analysis project Ga0075118, IMG submission 69794) | Saline lake microbial communities from Ace Lake, Antarctica - Antarctic Ace Lake Metagenome 02UKE | ecosystem: Environmental > Aquatic > Non-marine Saline and Alkaline > Saline | place...
TTGTTTTTGGGAGATTTGCGACTTCAAAGTGTGTGCAAAAGTGTGAGCAACTATACAAATAAGAGTTTATTTATGCTAATATTGTTCAAATGAAAACCCTTCTCACACTACTTGTTTTATTGTTTTCATCTTCGGTGTTTGCGGATCAATATCCCTATGACGGAAAAACCCCTTTACTAAAAAATTTATCTAAAACTGCAGGTGAAGATTACGGGTACATGAAACTATGTGGAGGTAAACTTTACAAAAATGCAAAAGAAACATTTAAAAGAGTAAAAGAATTATCTACACCTGATTATAAGCAATTTAGAAAATACAAGTTAATGGAGCAATCTAAAAATTATTCTGGTGCTAATGGATGCGGTGGTGCGGGATGGTTGATTGATGCAAATAAAAGATACTTAGATAATCTTAAACGAAAAGTAGATGCTAAATTAAAACCTAAGACTGAAAAAGTAACTAAACTTACTTTCTGTCGAACTAATAAGAGTGCATACAAACCAAATCTTTTAAAATGTAACAGAGGCGATAGAGCAATTACAAAATCTGATTACGAGACATTTTTAAAAACTGGTTCCCTTGACCATTTAGATACATTAGAGAATAATATTTCAAATGTTACTTCTAAAACAAAAAAATTTACTTACTGTAAATCTAATAAAAGTACATACAAGACATCAGGAGATTGTTTACTAAGCGATAAAAGAATTACAAAAGAACTTTATGAGATAAATACAGATACCTCTGAAAAAGAAAGTAAAAACAATTATAGAAAAATAAACTTAGATTCTTTTGCTGAGTCGTTAGAGAGAATCTACAACTTCGAACGTCTGGTTGAAGTACAAATGATGCTCAAAGAAATGGGTTATTATAATTCAAGTCTTGATGGCATAATTGGAAATACCACCAAAAAAGCAATGATAGATTTCTACTATGATCGATTTACTAGTAGTGCATATTCACAAATGAACAGTACAACTACTTCTATTTTACGAGATCTTAGAAATGCTTATTATGGAGGTTTTATTATTCCAAAAAATAATCAAAAGATTAATAAAGAAGAAGAAAGAATTGCAGAAGATAAGCGCTTAGCAGAAGAAAAAAGATTAGAAGAAGAAAAACGTATCGCAGAAGAGAAGCGTATAGCGGAGGAGAAAAGATTAGCAGAAGAGAAGCGTTTAGCAGAAGAGAAGAGAATTGCAGAAGATAAGCGTTTAGCAGAAGAAAAAAGAATTGCTGAAGAAAAACTAAAAAAACAACTAGTATTATTACCCCCTGAAAGTGAATTACAAAAGGCACAAAATTTTATTAATGATGTTATTGAATTTTATGAACAAAATAATGAAGAGTTTGATGTTTTTGAGATAGCAAAGTTTTTAAGTATAACAAAACCAGTTTTAGAAGGTACTTTAGATGATGCTCAAAAAGAAAATATGAGATTGTTTATTGAGTTTGCTATTAACTCTAATTTATTTATAAATTTTATGGATCAACAATCAGAAAAGAGAATTAATTTAAATATAGCAAGAATTGATGAATCTAATAATTTACTTGAAAAAAATATTAAAAATCTGACAATTCACCTCAAGGAAAATATTACATCTAATTCAGCAGGATTAATAAGTGAAAAGATTCAATTATCTCAATCAGTGCTTAATAATCCTAAATCTTTATTAGAGATAGACTACACAAATGAAGAATTATCTCAATTATTGATTAATCTAAATCGGTTAAATATTTCAATAACCAATGCAAATAATAATATTTCTAAATTAGAAAAATATCTTAGAGAAAATATAACATCTGATCTTGCGCCTGAGATTTTTAAAAAGGTCGAGATAATTCAACAAGTAATTAAAAATGAGAACTTAGAAGAATTAATAGATGTTAATAATGACATAAATTATTTTATAAAAGACAATAGTTTGAAAACAGAGGCAGATATTCTTGCGGAGCGTAAAGTGGAACAAGAAAAGAAGTTGTCAGATCTTAAAGCGGAACAAGAAAAGAAAAAGTTAGAAGAAAAAAGAAAAGAAGAAAAAGCAAATGAAGGAAAACATTTTTTTACTAATATGCTATGTGAACAAACTAAAACAGGACCGCCAACTCTAACAAGTGAAGAAATAGCAGTTTATTCTGCTATGGGTATAGAATCAGAAAATTTATATTATATTAACGATATTACTCCAATTAAATTGTGCGAATGTTTTGAAGAAAAAACTAAAAAAACATTTACTCTGGAAAGAATAAAAGAAGTTAACTCGATGTATAAAAAAAACCCTAAAGATTCAAATATCACTACTTCTAGAGAAGATAATTTTTTTGCTGGTTTGAGCGCTTCATGTGGTAACAGAATAGGAGAAAAAATGGAATTTTGGATGAAGGGTGGAAGACCTTAAAAAGTTAATTTGTAAACTTTTATTAAGTTAAAATTTTATGAATTAAGATTATTGATGTTAGCATAATTATATTCTCTTTAGTTTATCGCCTAGAATAAAAATTAGATTTTATAGAGGCATACGAATAAGGATTTAATTTTAGTATTTTTAAGACTTACATAAAAGTCTAAATCGTTTTCTAAAACTCATTTTTTTTATACTTTTTCGTATACTTTATAAGAATGGTATTGCACTGATTTGTTGTTTTTGGGAGATTTGCCTCTTTAAAGAGTATGCAACTATACAAATAGACATTAAATTTGTTATAATAAACTATGGATGAAATTAATCTTCTCAAGATAACATGCCCTAGGTGCAAAAATAAATTTGATGCTGGTCAAGCATTTAATGAACATTTACTAAAATCTCAGCAGGAAGAAGTCAAGAAAGCATCAGCAAATGCGGAAGAAAAATATAAATCTTTAATAGAAGAAAAAGATGAAGCAATGAAAAAAAAAGATGAAGATTTTAAAAAGTTACAAGAAGAAGAAGTCAAGAAATCATTAGATGAACAAAAAAAACAAATGGAAGTTAAGCATTTAGAGGATATTAGAAAAAAAGAAGAAGAGATTGAAAAAAAAGATAAAGAACATGAAATAACTAATAGGAGACTTTCAGTACATATTGAAGAGATAAACAGTCTTAAGAAAAATGGAAAAGTTGAATTACAAGGAGAGATTCAAGAAGAGAGACTTCAAGATTTTCTTAGAAAAAAATTCCCAGACGATGATTTAGAAGAAATTAAAAAGGGAGCAAAAGGTGGAGATTGTATATTAAGTATAAATCATAAATTTAAAAAAAATATTGCTAAGATTTATTTCGAGTGCAAAGACACAAAAGTGTTTAATGAAAATTGGGCAGATAAACTTCTTGAAGATATGAAGGACAAAGGTATCTCTAATGGAATTATAGTTACTTCACCCTTAGCACTTCCAACAGATTTTGATAAGTTAAGTTCTTATGTTGAGAGACATGGAAATGCGGTCACAGTTATTCCCATGTCATACCCAATTATCCATGCAGTTGTGAATAGAGTTAGGTCAATTTTAATACTTAAATCTAGAGAAAATAAAGATCATGAAATACCAGAAATTATGCAAAAATGTTGGGAGAATTTAAATAGTCCTAATTTTAGTTTGCCGATAAGAAGTATGGTTGGTCAAATTCGTAATATGGAAATTATTTTTCGTAAGGAAAAAGATGCTTTTGAAAGATCGTCTGCTAACAAAGAAAGAACTATTAGACAAATCCAAGATAACCTTATTAGTATTGTTACATCTTTTACTAGATCTGTTGGTGATATTTTTCCAGAAGATTTATTAGTTCACGAAGATGATAAACTCTTAGAAGATCATAGTGATAGATAATAAATGGAATTACTCAGATGGGATGGAAAATACTTTTACTAATAAGTACTTAGATCTAATAAATCCAATAAAAGAAATTAAAAAAAAAGAAAAAGAAAGAAAAAATTATAAAGAAGTTTTAATTTTAGATATTTTAATCTATCTGTGTGAAGCATATCACCATTTATGGCATTCAATAAACTATAGGCATGAGAATGAAATAGCATATCAACAATTATTGAAAGAATGGGAAGAATCTCTGAATGAACCACAAGAAGATATGTATGAATTTGATAGAAATAGTCACGCAACTAAATTTAATATTTTAAAAAACAAGAGCAGTTGGATAGTAACTTAAAAACAAAAATTAAATGGGCAAAATTAGAAAATAAACAATCAGAAATATATAAATATATTGTTAATATCTTTGATAATTGGTTTATTGAGAATGAGTCATCAACTTCTAAAGTAATTCAAGAATTAGAAATAAAAATAATCGAAAAAAACTTAAGAAATTTCTTTGAGTAAATCAAAATTATCTTTGAGTAAAATTAAAAGAGAAGATTTAAAAAAATTATTAATTGAAGGTGTAATGGAAATAAATTTTCTAAAGATAGACGGTTCTATGCGTAAAATGAAATGTACTTTGAAGTCTTCCCTCATACCTAAAAATTTAATTCCTAAGAGCAGGATAAGTCCATATAAAAACTTAGATATTTTAGTAGTATTTGATATTGAAAAGAAAGATTGGAGAACGATTTCTTTAACTAGAATAAAAACTACTCAAGTAATCAAAGTTTAAATCAAGGTATCAACTATTTTTATATTAAAACTTATTAACTTTGCGACTTCAAAGTGTATGCAGAATAAACAAATAAGAAATATGAGTTCTATCTCGCATATATTCTATTTGGTATTCACTCATAAATGCGTTCTCACTATATAAGTTTATATATCTAGTGTGATTGTTCATATTGGGGGAAAATTATCGTAGGAATCGTTATATCTAAGATTACTATATTTTAAGACATCTGTTTAAGTAGTGTAGCGAAAACTGTTTGAGTTTTAGACCCACCAATCGCACTCTACAGTTACGTCAAACATCTCTTTTAAGACACATTTTCTAATTGGTACTTTCACATATAAAGCAAACACGATAATTCATACTCAAGAGGTCGCAAATGTGTCTAGGAAGTCTTAATCTGCAATAGAGTTTTTGTATTATAACTAATCTAATGATTAACTTTAAAATTTAAGATTTTAAAAAAATTATTCGTTAACTTGATATGATCAACAGTTTTAGGTGAACTGTCCAATAAGTTGGGGTTTAATAAAATAATACATGCGACTTGCGCTCTTGAAATTGCCACATTTAATCGATTACGACTGAAAAAGAAATCTCTATTTCTGGGAAGTGAATCAATATCAGAAGAAGTCATAGATATAATAGATATAGGTGCTTCTTGACCTTGAAATTTATCAATTGTCCCAACTCTAGGATTTTTTAAATTTTCTTTTTCTAATTCAGATATAAGTAAATTGACTTGAGTGTTATAGGGACTAATAATCAAAATATCATCGATTGTTATTTTTCTTTTGACTCCATTATCCTCAAAATTAGAACCTATAATTTGTTTGATTAGGTTTCTGACTACTTCAAATTCTTCTATGCTCGTTTGAGCATTATTTTTATGATTCATTTCCAGATAATGAATACCACTATTTTGTATGATAGATTTTTTGTTAAATTGAATAAAGCGATTTTTAGTTTTTTCATCACATATCAATCTTTCTTCATAAAAATTTGATGAAATAAAATCATTAATTTTTGGGTGTAATCTAAAGGACTTATTTAGAAATATACCTATATCCTCCGAGATAGTGTCTTTGCCAGATAACAAATAATCTAATATTGAAAGTCCTGAGTTATTTGGATGTGTACCTTTTATTGGTTGTCCTAATTGATTTTGATCTCCAATTAAAATGATGTTTTTTGTAATATTTCCAATACTGATAAGATCTGCAACGCTCATTTGACCTGCCTCATCAATAAATAAGTAGTCAATTTTTTCTTCATAGTAAGTGCTTGCTAAATGAAACTTTGTTCCTGCAAAAACTTGACCTACATTTTTTTTGCCTAATGCTTCCATAAAAATAGGATCTTTTTCATAAGTTTGTATGAATGTTCCATTATAAACAGTGTCATTATCTTCAAAAGTTCCTCGTTTATATCCTTCAAACTTAATATTTTTTTCAATTGCCATACTTTCTAATCTTTCAAGAAGATTATGTATCACCTTGTGTGAAAGTCCTGTGACTGCAATTTTTTTCTTTTGTTTTAATAATTCAATTATTGAATTAGATGCATGATATGTTTTTCCAGTTCCAGGTGGACCTTGAATATAAATATAACTATTTTGTAAATTTGATATTACTTGAGGAATTTCATCAATGAAATTATCTGATTGAATGATTTTGTCTCCTTGTTTAATTCCTTTAATGTCAGGTATTTTTTTACTTAGAAAATCATTTAGTGCTTTATATTTGTTTTGTTTATTTAATAATGAGTCAACATATTTATAAATATTAAAAATTAATTTAGGATTATCTAGAGGTTTGTTTGGTCCAATTGATAGAAACTGAGGTAATTTTCCTTTTGTATTACCTCTTTTAAGAAAGATTTCTTTTTTTGTATAATCGATATCAACAATTGTTCCAGCATAATCATCTTGTTCAAAATCTTGATTATTCGCAATGATAGTCTTTTTACTTTTTCTTAATTTAAAATCTTGATCTTCGTATTGATATCGAAAAATCATGGAACGTTTTTCTGGTACAGGTTCACCAATAGAAACCATATTCCCTACACATTCTGGATCATCAATTAACTCCTCATCTGATTTAATTTTTCTATCAAAAAATTCTCTCCAAGCAGGTTTATTTTCTCTGTAATAAAAACCTAAAATATCAGACATTAATTGTTTAATTTTTTTATCTTTAATTGATGATTTCTCAATTTTTACCTGATATTCAAGCATTTTTGCTTCCCAGTCTTTCAGATCTATTTCTTCTTCATTTTCTTCATAAGAAGTAAACCAATCTGATCCTTCTGGTTTTATGGAAAGTAACCATTGATGTAATTCATAAGTCGATCGACAGTCTTGTTCATTATAACTTTCAATATCATCAAGCAATTGTTGATTTTGTGTCTCCATCCATTCGCTGTAATATTCTTGAGATACATCGCCTTTGCGAAGATCACCTTCACGTTCAAATCCATAAAATATTTCCATATTTTTAAGTGAATAACTACTCTCAGAAACATAGATGCCTTGTCGATTAACATTTAAAAGATTTACAAATTTGTTTAATCGAAGAAAGTTGTCGTATTCTATTTCTTTAACTTTATGTGAAGAAGTTAACTTTAATAATGCTGTAATTTCATAAGAACCATAATGATAGATTTTTGATGAGGGATACTTATTAAAGTGCTGTTGGCAAAAATCAAAAAAATCTACAACTGTTTGTTTTTCTTGTTCTTTTGTATGAGACCAGAATGCTTTAAATTTACTTTTATCTTTTTCTTTATAATAAATACCAAATAAATATTCTAAACCTCCAGAATAGACATGATCTTCAATGCTCTCTATATCAAAGTAAAGATCATATTGTGAAGTTTGAGGCAATAGATTGAATCCTTTTTTGCTGATTATATTTTCTGGAATATATTCATAAATTGGTTTTTGAGTTTTAGAAAAATCTTTTTGTAATTTTGCTTGTGTAATTAATTTATAAGAAATTTCTTCTCTAAATCCTTTTAATGCTTTTGATCGATTTTGTTTTCCTAGATCTGAAATAGTTTTAATTTTAATTTGATTGAGTTTTTTTAGTTGTACCTTTGAAAGACCGCCAACTTGATTTAAATTATCTTCTTTTATCCAAATTTTATCACACTCATTTTTCCATTTACAAATTTGACAAAATCCACATTTTTCTGGTTTTACTTGATCGATTTCTTTTTTGAGAAATTCTTCATAATTTAACTGATGAGTTTTAAAGAATTCATTTACTTGATTTACTTGCACTTCTTCTGTCACAAAATCTTTCAAGACTATTGTAAATTTTTGGGGCAATACCTCTTGTGTACCCTCGAGCATGTATGTGTACATCCCTAATTGAATGATATGATCAGGTTTTGGTTTAGCAGTATGTTTCGTATCTATTACTTCATAACTATAGTCGCCAAATATTGATTTCTTATTATGATTAATAATTAAAAAATCAAATTCACCTCTCCAATTTTCTCTTTCTAAATATCCACCATAAATAACTTCATACCCCTCTTGCATTGCATGAATTGTGCTTACAGTTTTTTCTTCTTTGTTGATTTCTAAAGACTTTATATTGATAATTTTCTTGTAGTTCTTTTTTAGATATTCAAAGTACTTTTCTTCGTGTTCATCTCCCTTCGCTAGTCTGAGTTGATCATTTTTTGAGATTTCAATTTTTTTTAATTTGAGTTTTTTTTCATGTATTTCATTAAAAATTGTATATTTACAACTTAGATAACTCTTTAACATAGATGGGGAGTAAAGATTTTTCATTTTAATTAAATTTTATTTAATACAATAACATTATATTATTTAAACAGTATGAAGGGTTTTGTTTTCTCGTTTGAATTTGGTGGTTTTCGAGCAGACCAATACAAAATCTACAACGATAATCTTGATTTAATTATCGAAATTAATCAACAAAGAATTAATTATGAAGAAGAAAGTCATAAAATTTCAATCGAAGAATGGGATGTATTCTGGAAAGTCGTTGATGAAATAGATGCATGGCGATGGGGTAAGGATTACTTCAATCAATATGTTCTCGATGGAACTCAATGGGAGTTAGTTATTGATAGAAAAGGTAAAAGACGAAGACGAATATTTGGCAGTAATGATTATCCACCTAACTTTAAATTACTTCTTGATTCAATAAACAAATTAGCAAAAACTAATATCATCTATGATGGAGATGATATTTATGACGGAGATGAATAATGGGTAACGGAAACTATATCATTTGTCAAAAATGTGAATATGAAAGAGAATTTCTTTTAGGTGCAGGAATGTTGTGGGGCAATATAGAAAATATTATTGGGTTCATGGACAAAAGAAGTAAAGAAGAAGCATCAAAAATACTTCAAGAAAATCCTGATCCTGATTATAAAACTGATGGAAATTGTGTCTATCAATGTCAAAAGTGTTTTTCTTTAAGAGAGAAAATTCATTTACTGATTTATAATAAAGATGGAAAAATTGTTTATCGCACTCAATCAAATTGTATTAAATGCAAAGGAAAAAGAAAGCGACTTAAAGAAAATTCTAATGGTATTTTAGACAAGATAATCTGTCCTAAGTGTAAATCTAACGAAGTTAATGTTAGCGAAGGTTTGTGTTGGGATTAGTTCACAAATATTTCTAGGAAGTCTTAAAGATCAATAGAGTTTTTTTAATGAGAAAATCTTTAGATGAAATGAATGAGAAAAATATTTATTTTTAATTTGGAGTTACTAGTTCACCATTTTTCCAGATGCCATTTTCAATAAATCCGTCGGCATAGGTATAAGTTCCATTTCCGTGTTGGACACCGTTTTTAAATTCTCCAACATAATTTTCTCCATCGGCAAAGGTAAAAGTTCCTAGTCCCTCATTGACACCGTTTCTAAATTCTCCAATGTATATTGCTCCATCGGCAAAGGTATAAGTTCCTAGTCCTTCTCTGACTCCGTTTTTATATTCTCCGACATATTTTGCTCCATCGGGATAGGTATAAGTTCCTTGTACGTTTGGGACACCGTTTTTATATTCTCCGACATATTTTGCTCCACTAGCAAAGGTATAAGTGCCTAGTCCTTCAAATTTTTTATTTCTAAATTCTCCAACGTATTTTGTTCCATCGTCCCAAACATAAGTTCCATAACCATTAACGCAATCACCGCTGATACAACTATCGGCAAAAACTGAAGTAGATAGAAATAGAAAGAAGAATGTGAGAAGAAACTTCATGATTAATTTTAGTATTTTTAAGACTTATATAAAAGTCCAAATAAAGACATAAATCGTTTTCTAAAACTCATTTTCGTATAGTTTTTCGTATAGTTTTATTTTGATGATTTTTACACCTTAAAACGATATGTTTTTCAAGGGGTTCTGTGGTGAAATGGATATCACTTCTGACTACGGATCAGACGTTTAGGGTTCGAATCCTTACAGGACCGCCAAAAAAAATTATCTTAACTTATTATCATCCGTATAAAATCTAGGGTCCAGGTCATTACAAACAATATCATTAATGACGAGCTGCGGTTCATCAAAATTACAACCAGTTATAACTTTTTCTAAAGGCGCATCTTGAACAATTTTTTTTGCTTCTTGAATAGAATTAGCCTCAACTTTAATTTCAAAGTTATATGACTTGCTTAATTTCAGGGTAAAGTTTCCCATTTAAAAAATCTCCTTTATGTTATTCATCATTTAAATTTTAATAGAACTTTATTAAAAAAATACGAAAAAAAAAATTTGGTATATTGTATTAATTATACCAAGTTATTGACTTACTAAGCTTATTTTAAAGCATAAAAAATAAAAAATAATTTTTTAAATATTAAAAAATATTTATTAGTGCGACCAAATGTTTTTAAATTAAATTTTAATATTATCAATTAATCTTGTGGCATGAATGTAAAAAGCCAGAAATAATCTTGAGTTTTTAATTTGGCCTTCTAGAGATAAAACTTCTAAAGATCGAAACTCATGATATTCAAACTTTTTTATTTCGTAAGAATTTTCTTGAAGAAATTTTTCTACTAATTCATTTGCATCTTTAATTTTAGTATCAGGGTTCAAAGATAAAACAAATTCATTGATAGAATTTATAAAATTTTTATAAATTTCTTTATTGGGCTGATTAATTAGTTTATTTCTCGAGGAAAGAGCTAAACCATTTTCATCTCTATAAGTCTCAATACCATAAATTTCTATTTGAGAAAATTCTTTTTCAATTAATTTTTCTATTATTTTAAACTGTTGATAATCTTTTAATCCAAAATAAATTTTATTTGGAGAGACTATCTTCAGCAATTCACTAACTATTGTAATTACTCCATCAAAATGATGAGGTCTATGAACATCACATAAAATATTATTATAAAAAATATTCTTCGTTGATTTAAAATTATCTGGATATATTTCAATTTCATTTGGTTCAAAAATAACGTCTACGTTATTGGCAATTCCATAGTCATAGTCATTTCCTTTATTGATTGGGTATGTAGAGAGATCTTCTTTGTTATTAAATTGTTTAGGATTTATGAATATACTAACAATAGTTTTTTGGTTGTGTTCTTTTGAAGATTTAATTAATGCACCATGACCATCATGGAGAGCTCCCATAGTAGGAACTAGTCCAATTGATTGATTTTCCGACTTATATTGATTAATATAGTCTTTTAAATTTTTTATATCTTTAATTATGAGCATATTTGATAATATTGGTTGACTTAATATCAATAATTGTTAAATGTAAAAACTATTTTTTAAAGAAAGTACAAAATCATGAAAAGAACTTATCAGCCAAGCCAATTAGTCAGAAAAAGACGCCATGGATTTCGCTCAAGAATGTCAACCGTAGGCGGAAGAAGAGTGATTAATGCAAGAAGAGCTAAAGGCAGAGCAAAACTTTCTGCTTAATTTTTGAGACTACCCACTCTAAATAAATCATCCGAATTTCAAAAAGTTAAAAAATCCGGAAAATTTTACCCATCGCGATGCTTTAATGGTTACTTTCTTGTAGATGAAGAAATTTCAGAGAATACTTACGGTATCGTTGTTAGTAAAAGGGTAGGAAACGCAGTCATAAGAAACCATACTAAAAGAAGAGTTCGTGAGGCAATTCGAGCTTCATTGGTATTAAAATCAACAAAAAACCTCAAATTAGTATTAATTTTAAAAAAAAATGTTTTAGATCTAGCATTTATTGATTTAAAAAGTGATATTGATAAATTCTTTAATAAAGCAAATGGGACACATAAATAAAATAATTATAGCTATTCTTTTATCTTTTATTAAAGCATATCAATTATTTATATCTCCAATGCTACCTAAAACCTGCCGTCACCTTCCTACATGTAGCGAATATGCCATAGAGGCGATTAAAACTCTTGGTCCTATTAGAGGTAGCTTCAAAGCAATTATTAGAATTCTAAAATGTAACCCCCTAGGTAGTCATGGCTATGACCCTGTTATAAAAAGAAAGTAGTAAATGGAAAATCAAAAAAATTTATTTTTAGCAATAGCAATATCAATGGCAATTATTTTTGGATTTCAATTCTTGATGCCTCCAGAAGCACCGGTTGAAAACACCACTACTAATAAAAATGTCGATACAGGTGTTGATCTTATTTCAAATTCAGTCCCAACTATAAATTTTGAAAATAAAGAAAAAGTTTTATTAAATTCTGAAAGAATTTCTTTTAATAATGGAAAAATTGCAGGCTCTATAAATCTTACAGGTGCCATAATTGATGATTTGGTCCTTTTAGATTATAGAGAATTTCTAGATATTAATTCTGCTAAAATTAGCTTTTTAAATCCTGTTGGATCAGAAGACGCCTACTATCTTGATACGGGCTGGGCTTCTAATGACAAAAATATAAATTTTCCTAATTCGGATTCCATATGGTCTGCAAACAGAAATTCTCTCAATGGAACAAACTCTGTCACTTTATCTTGGACAAGTGATCAAAATATTACATTTGAAAAGTCTATTTCATTAGATGAAAATTATTTATTTAATGTGGAGCAAAAGATTATTAATCAATCAGGCTTAATGTTTGAGGCTTACCCTTATGGTTCTTCAAATAGAAAAGGAGAGCCAGAGATGCAAAAATTCTTTATTCTTCACGAAGGCCCAATATCAATTACAGATAGCGTATTAAAAGAATATAGCTACGAAGATTTGAGAGATGATCAAAAAATTAAATTTTCTAGTGAAGGCGGCTGGATTGGTATTACTGATAAATATTGGCAAACTGCCATTATTCCATTACAAAACGAAAAAATTACACAAACTTATAGTTATGAATTTGGTCAAGATACTTATCAAACAAATATAGTAGGCACAAAAATTAGCGTTGCTAGCAATAGTCAGATTTCTCACAACTTTAAATTATTTGCAGGTCCTAAAATTGTAAAAGTTATTGATGGATATATGGAAGAATACGAGATTAAAGAATTTGACCGTTCCGTTGATTTTGGTTGGCTTTATTTTTTAACAAAACCTATTTTTAACGTATTACAATTTATTTATGGGTATGTTGGGAACTTCGGTTACGCAATTATGCTATTTACTTTATTGATGAGAATTTGTTTTTTTCCTCTTGCGCAACAATCATTTAAGTCAATGGCTAAAATGAAAAAATTAGCGCCTGAAATGAAAAGATTAAAAGAACAATACGGGGACGACAAGGCTGGATTACAAAAAGAAATGATGGCTCTTTATAAAAAAGAGAAAGCTAATCCTATAGCCGGTTGCCTTCCAATATTATTACAAATTCCAGTTTTCTTTGCTTTATATAAAGTGCTGTTTGTAACAATTGAAATGCGACACGCTCCTTTTATAGGATGGATTCATGATTTATCAGCACCAGATCCACTGGGATTATTGACAGCTTTTGGGTTATTTGATTATGATGTTGGGGCTGTACCTATCATTGGAGGCATACTTCTAATGATCAATATAGGTGTATGGCCAATATTAATGGGATTATCCATGTTCCTTCAACAGAAATTAAATCCTCAACCAGTTGATAAAGTTCAAGCAAAAATATTTATGTTCCTTCCTCTTGTCTTTACTTTTGTCCTGGGCGGTTTTGCTGCTGGATTAGTTATTTACTGGACAACAAATAATGTTCTTTCAATGGCTCAGCAATACGTAATACAAAGACAAGTAAATAAAACAAGCTAATGAATAATGTTGCTAGTTTTTTTAAACAGCCAACTAACTTTGTACTAAGTGCCGTTCAAAAAGCTCAATACCCTAATATAGCTTTTCCTGAAATTGCATTTATAGGAAGATCTAATGTAGGAAAATCTAGTTTGATTAATGCTTTATTTGCTAAAAAAATCGCACTGACAAGTAATACGCCAGGTAAAACAAGACAAGTGAATTTTTTTAATCACGCTGATAAGTTAATGGTAGTTGATCTTCCGGGCTATGGTTATGCTAAAGTTTCTAAAAAAGAAGCAGGTGAAATTTCACAACTCGTTTCAAATTACTTAACTTCAAGAACAAACCTAAAGCAGTTATTTATTCTTATTGATAATACACTCGGCGTTAAAGATATAGATTTAGAAATGTTAGAATACATGACTGCAATTAAAGAGAGAATTATAATTGTTTTTACAAAAAAAGATAAAAAAGTGAAAGAAACTTCTGCAGATACTGAAAAATTAAAATCTTATTATGAAAACTTTACTATCAGTTCCAAAAATAATGAAGGTATATTTGAAGTTCAAAAAGTAATTTATAATCTACTACAGATTTAAATTTATTTTCTTTCTTTTTAAGCTAAGAAGAATTAGTTTATATCCCGATGAATCATATTAAAAACTGGGTTTTTGACCTCGACAACACACTATATAAAGCAGAGTGCGGACTATTTGATAAAGTACATATCCTGATGGGTAAATTCATAGAAGAAAAACTAGGAATAGACTCAGGATCGGCTCAGACCCTTAGAACAAAATATTATCATAAATATGGAACAACGTTAAGAGGACTGATGTCTGAACATCAAATCGATCCCAATGAATATTTGGATTATGTCCATCAAATTAATTATGAGGTCGTCTCTCCTAATGAAGGACTTGCTAAAACTATTAAAAATCTAAAAGGAAAGAAATACATATTTACAAATGCAAACTACGGTCATGCTGAAAAGGTTCTCGATAAATTAAAAATGAATGATGTGTTTGATGGTTGCTTTGATATTTCGGAAAGTGATTATCATCCAAAACCCCATAAGCCTATTTATGATGCATTTCAGAAAAAGTTTAATCTCCCAAATAATGAAACTGCAATGTTTGAAGATTTACATATCAATCTAAAGTGTCCTCATGAACTTGGATGGACCACTGTATGGATAACGAACAATTTAGAATATAATCTCAATAGAGATATAAAGATTCAAAGTGATATACAAAAAATAATGGAAGAAAAAAAATACATTGACCATACAACAGATCAATTGGAAAATTTTTTAAATAAAGTACAATAAGATAAATATGAGTAACCAACAAATAATTGAAAATCTTTGGGATCAAAAGGATACTATTAATTTTTTAGAGGATCCTAAAGCTCAAGAGGCCGTCAACTCTGTATTAAATCAGTTAGATAGTGGTTCTATTCGGGTTTGTGAAAAAAATAATGGCGAATGGCATGTTAATCAATGGATTAAAAAAGCCATATTACTAAGTTTCAAAACAAAAGATATGAGTCTGATTAAAGGTGGTCCTTCATTTGGATCAAGCGATACTTATTGGTGGGATAAAGTTCCCTCAAAATTTGAAGGTTGGGGAGAGTCTGAATTTAAAAGTGCTGGATTTAGAGCTGTTCCTAATTGTATCGTCAGAAGATCTGCTTTTATTGCTAAGAGTGCGGTTTTAATGCCCTGCTTTGTAAATCTAGGAGCTTATGTTGACGAAGGGACAATGATTGATACATGGTCTACAGTAGGCTCATGTGCTCAGATTGGGAAAAATTGTCATATATCTGGTGGTGCTGGTATAGGTGGAGTGCTAGAACCACTTCAAGCAAATCCGGTTATTATTGAAGATAATTGTTTTATTGGCGCTCGTTCAGAAGTGGCTGAAGGAGTTATAGTTGGAGAAGGTTCAGTTCTTTCAATGGGTGTTTTTATAGGAGCATCAACAAAAATTATTAATAGAGATACTGGAGAAATTTTTATGGGTAAAGTGCCCCCCTACTCTGTAGTAGTTCCAGGCAGTATGCCTTCATCAAAAGGAAATATTTCACTTTATTGTGCCGTCATTGTTAAAATTGTTGATGAAAGAACAAGATCAAAAACTTCAGTAAACGAATTATTAAGAGATTAAAATGAATGATACAATCGAACTGGCAAAAAAGCTTATAGCTTTTGAATCTATAACGCCTGCAAAACAAGATATTTTTGATTTTCTTATAAAGTTATTTAAAGAACATGGCTTTGAAACAAAACAATTAAATTTTAATGGCAATGGAAGTTATGAAGTAATTAATTTGTTTGCTACTTATGGAATGTCTAATGCAGGTTCAAATGCTAAACATTTCAATTTTGCATGTCATGTAGATGTTGTGCCTCCTGGAAACATAGAAGATTGGACTGAGAATCCGTTTAACCCAATTATAAAAGATGGTTATCTATACGGAAGGGGTTCTGAAGATATGAAGGGATGTACCGCTGCAAGTATAATTAGTGTTTTTAATTTTATAAAAAATAATAAAGATTTTAATGGAACTATTAGTTTTATAATAACCGGCGATGAAGAAGCTGATTCAATTAATGGTGTTGATAAAGTAGTTGATTGGATATCTGCTCAAGGTATTAGAATTGATGGTTCTATTGCCACTGAATCATCTTCAGAGAAAATCTTAGGAGATCAAATTAAAGTTGGGCGTAAAGGTGCTGTTGATGTTCATATTGAAGTCATTGGTAAGCAAGGACATGCTGCTTACCCACAGTTAGCAAAAAATCCTTTGCATGGAGTTTCTAAAATAATTGATTTTTTTGATAATTATAAATTGGATGAGGGGAATGATTTTTTTGAAAAATCCAGTATTCAATTTACTCAAATAGAACTCAATAATAAGGCAAAAAATGTAATACCTGAAAAATTAAAAGTGGTTGCAGATTTGCGTTTTAATGATTTGTGGAATGCGGAAAGTATTGAAAAATTTATTAATGAGAATGTAAATAGAATTTGTGAAGACAATGACTTTAATCATAAAACAAATTTAATTTTTAGAGGTCTACCCTTTCATAGCTTTGATTCACCATTCACAAAAGACTGCGTTAAAGCCATTAAAGAAGTTACGGGCATAGATGCAAAACAAGATACTGGTGGCGGAACTTCCGATGCGAGATTCATGCAAAGAATATGTCCTGTATTTGAATTTGGTACTATCAATAAAACACTTCATAAGGTGGACGAGTGTGTATCTGTTGAAGATCTAAGAACAACAGAAAAAATTTATTATAAAACATTAGAAAATTTCTTTAACTAATGGATGTTGGAGATATCCTTCCGGATATACTTTTAAGAAGCTCTTCGGAAAAGATAATTGATGATTTTAGTTTACATCAAAATCTTAAAAATAAAGATGTTCTAATGATTTGTGTACCGGGAGCTTATACTTCTACTTGTCATAACAAACATCTTCCTCCTTTTATAAAAAATTATGATATTTTGAAAAAAGAAAAAAATATTGATGAAATTTACTGTATTAGCGTCAATGATCCCTATGTAATGCAGCAGTGGTCTATTTCTTTAAAATCTAATAGTATTATTTTTCTCTCGGATGGTAATGGTGAATTGGCTAAAGAGACTAAATTGCTTAAAAATTTTAATCATAATTTAATGGGCTTAAGGTTCAAAAGATGTGTAATAAGAGTAGATGATTTAATTATTAGAAAAATTATTATTGATGAAACCGGACTTTCAGAAACAAGTTATGAAGAGATATTAAAGACTATTTAAATACTCAATTATTTTTTTTTCTTTTAGGAAACCTTTAGCAAATATTAACGATTCAGAACTAAATCTTTCATATTGATTTTTATTCATAATTAAATCTTTCATTGCTTTATAAAGATCGTCTACATTTTTTTCTTTTACTATGAATCCTGTTTGATTTTGAATTATTGATTCAGGAGTACCTCCACTGGTTGATACGATACAGGGTAGGCCATATGCTGCAGCCTCAACATTAGAAATACCAAAACCTTCAATGCTATTTCCTTCTAAAAATGTAGGCATGACATGAATTTTAGAATCTGCTAATACTTGATTTCGATCTAAACCGTCTAAAAAGAATACCTGATTTTGCAATGAATATTTCACTACTTGGCTTTTAAGCTGGCTTAACTCATCGCCTCGTCCTAAAATTGCATAACTGCATACTAAATTATCAATATCTTTTAATTTTTTTAATGCCTGTAGAATTAACTGATGTCCTTTTCTTTTTTCTAAACGAGCTATGGTACAAAAATCATATTTTTTTTTACTCATGTCAGGTTTTTTAATTTCATCAATAAAAGCAGGGTAGATTATATTTGATTTTATAATTTTAGAATTTACAAATTTTTTATTATATAATAATTGAGTTGAGCGAGAATTGAAAATTACAGTATTAGATTTTGAGATATTTTTAACTATTCTATCTCTATTTTTATCTTTAAGAATTTCATTGCCGTGCACTAAACAAATAAATTTTTCAGACTGATATTTAGTATTGATATGCTCCAAAGACTTCCAACTATCAAAATAGATTTGATCAAAATTGTCTGTTGCTAATAAATGATTAATATAATTAGCTTTTTTAAGCTTTCTAAAATACTTGATTTGACCAAATCTAAAAATGATATATTCATGTTTTTCATCAAATTCATCTGAAGGGTCATCACTTTTATCTGAAACTACATAAACTGTATGCTTTAACTTAGAAGCCTGGATAGCAATATTTCCCATAACATGTTCTATCCCCCCCATATTAGGTGGGAAGCATTGTGTAGCTATTAATATCTTCAATATGAAACTTTCTTTAAAAATAAACCTTTAGGTAGAGCTGTTTGGCCGGATAATTTTCTATCTTTTTTTCTAAATAATTCATTAATCCATTCATATTTTTGTTTTTCTAATCCTATATCGATTAAACAACCTACCATAATTCTTATTTGCTGATAAAGAAAAGACTTTGCTTCAAATTCTAAACTTATCATATCTCCATTCGTAGTAATATGAATTTTATCAACTGTTTTAATTGGAGTTTTTGCCTGACATCCACTTGCCCTAAAACTTGAAAAATCATGCGTTCCAATTAATGTCTCTGCCCCTTTTTGCATTAAAGCCAAATTTATTTTTTTATTGACGTGAAGGGAATGTCTAAAATCTATAGCTGAAGGTACTGGACGATTTAATATCTTATATAAATATGTTTTATGATGAGCGTTATGCCTTGCATGAAAATCATCTGATACTTTTTCTACATCAATAATTTTAATACTCTCTTTAGATAAATGGAAATTAATACCATGAAGAATTTGATATAAATCTGTTTTATTATTAATTTTAAAATTTGCACATTGAGCCAATGCATGAACGCCTGCATCAGTCCTGCCCGCACCATAAATTATGGTTTTTTCTCCCGAGAATGCATGTATGGCTTTTTCGATTTGTCCTTGGACAGAAACTGCATTTATTTGACTTTGCCAACCACTATAATTAAACCCATCATACTCAATTAGAATTTTGAAATTAGGCATTTATATTTTTTCCAATTTGAAAATTTTTATAACCTAAAATGAAGTCTTTAGAATTCATTTTTGATTTTCCCTCAACTTGAATTTCATCAATTTGAATGCTGCCCTGACCGCAAGCAATTGTAAGTTCATTATCAATAATTACTCCTATTTTTCCTGTCTTTTCAGTAATTTTAGCTTTTAAGATTTTATATCTCTTCCCCTCAAAACTAAACCACATTGCAGGATAAGGATAAAAAGCTTTAATTTTTTGGTTAATAATATGATTAGTTTCTGACCAATTAATCTGGCACTCATCTTTGCTAATTTTATGAGCATAGCTAGCCTTACTGGCATCTTGATCTGTTAAAAAAATTTCTCCTTTAAAATAATTTTTTAAAACTTCATATAAAAGCGAGCAAGACTCCACACTTATAATATTAATTAAATCTTCTCCATTCATAAGTGGATCTATTTTAATTTCTTTAGTTTTTAAAATGGGCCCCTCATCAAGTTTATTATTCATTTTCATAATAGTAATTCCCGTTTTAGAATCATTATTTTCTATTGATCTTTGAATAGGCGCCGCCCCTCTCCATTTTGGCAATAAAGAAGCATGAATATTGATAAAGCCAAACAGAGGTACATCTAGCCAAGCTTGAGGAATAATTTTTCCAAATGCAAAGAGTATGGCAATATCTGGTTTTAATGATTTAAATTCTTCCAAACTATTTGAGTCAATTAATTTAGGAGTAAAAACAGGTAAAAGCTGAGAACTTGCCCATTCATGGACAGGTGTTATTTTAGATTTCATTCCTCTTGATTTTTTTTTAGGTTCTTGTGTATAAACACCTACCACCTCATAGCCACCGAGGTATAAAGTTTTTAATGGTGGTAGGCTAAAATCCGGCGTACCAAAAAATACTATTTTTTTATTTTTCATCACTTTTATTTATTTCTTTTTTATATTTTTTCATTTTTCTAATAATAACATCTCTTTTTAGTCGACTTAGGTGATCAATAAATAAGATTCCATTAATATGATCTAGTTCATGCTGTATCACTCGAGAAGTAAAATCTTTGGTAACTAGCTTTTGTTTTTTATTATTTTCATCCACGTATTCTACTGTTATTTCATCTGGTCTTTCTAATTCAGCATAGTGACTAGGGAAAGATAGACAGCCTTCCTCATAAATAGATGTCGTTTTTTTTATATTTGTTATTATAGGATTAATCATTGCTATAGGATTTTTAATTTCTTCTCTTGCTCCAGCATCAATAATAAAAATTCTTTTATTAATTCCTACTTGTGGTGCAGCAAGACCCACTCCATTTGCTTCATACATAGTTTCAAACATTTCTTTTATTAGTTTCTGATGGTGGCTATCAACTTGCGCAAGTGGATCGCAAACTATTCTCAGGACTGGATCTGGGGCTAAAACTATTTTAAGCATTTTAATTAATATTATGTTAAATTCTTATACGATGAATAACAGTAAAGTCAAAATTTTTGATCATTTAGAGTCTAAATTAGTTAATAATCAAGAGATAAAGCTCCCTTTATTAGTTTCTGAAGGTAAAGTTATAGAAAACTGGATTGACTATAATAACCACATGAATATGGCCTATTACGTTCAATGCTTTGAAGAATCTTCAGATTATATTTTAGAATTATTAAATCTTGGGCATAGATATGCAGTCGAAGAAAAAAAAGGTATCTTTGTTATAACCTGCAAAATTAACTATAGAAAAGAAATTGCCTTGAATGAAAATTTCAAAATTTATGCTAATAAAATGTTTATAAAAGGTAAAAAATTAATTTTAGATTTATCTATGTTAAACGAAAAAGAGGATATCGTTGCTGATTACAATATATTAAATTTAAATGTAGATTTAGTTAGTAAAAAATCTTGCAGTTTTTCAAATCATACTTTGAATATTCTTAGTAACTAAAAATTTTTTCTTGATTCTAATGCTGCGCCCAAAGTGTTGTCGTCAAGATAATGTATTTCACTGCCAATCGGAACTCCATAAGCCAACTGTGTTATCTTGATTTTTAAAGATTCAAAATAATCTTTAATAACAAGTGCTGTCGTTTGACCTTCAATTGTGGCGCTTAAAGCTAAAATTATTTCATCAACATTATTTCTTTCTAAACGCTCCTTTATTTTATTTAATTTTAAGTCCTGCTCACTAAAACCTTTGGCTGCTGATAATAATCCTCCCACTACATGGTAATGACCTTTGAAAAAACCAGATCTTTCAAAAGCCCAAACATCTGCCATATCTTCAACTATACATACAATATTGGAAAGACGGTCTGGATTAGAACAAATCTTGCAAGGCTCTTGGGTGTCTAAAATTCCACAAGTATTACATTTTTTAATTGATGCAGCTGTTAACTCTATACTTTCACTAAGTGGCATCATTAAATCCTGCTTATTTTTTATTAAATAAAGAGCAATTCTTTGTGCTGATTTATTACCAATACCTGGCAATCTTGCTATTAGATTAATTAATTTTTGTAACTCGTCTTGTGCCAAATTAAAAAGGTAATTTCATACCTGGAGGGAGCGGTAATCCGCCTGTAACTTTTTTCATTTCTTCAGCTGACATTTCATCAACTTTTTCTTTAGCCTGGTTTAATGCGGCTTTAATTAAATCCTCTAAGACTTCTTTCTCATCCTCATTTAAGAGACTAGGATCAATATTAATTGATTGGACTTGTTGTTTGCCATTCATAACAAGCGAAACCATTCCACCTCCGGCATTAGCTTCTACTGTTTTACTTTCTAATTCCTTTTGAACTTCCTGCATTTTACTTTGCATTTCTTGGACTTTTTTCATCATATTGCCCATATTACCCATCATTGTTATTTTTCCTTTCGATTTCTTCTATGTCTAATATCTTTGCATTAGGGAATTTAGCAAGAACTTTTTTGAATTCATCTGATCCCATTTCTTTTTTAATGAGCTCTTGCTTACGGATTTCTTTTAGCTCATGTAGTAAAATGACGTCATTAGATTCTTCAAATGAGAATTTATATATATCTTGAAGGTTAGAGCTTAACTCACTATATCCAGGAAAATCTTTCTTATTAGCTGATATCTTTAATATTTTATCTTCTTTATCAAATAAAATTATTTCACAATTTTCCAAAATAATACTTGCCATTAATGGCGAGAATTCATTTCCATAAAATTGAAAAAAATCTTCATGAAGCTTTATTTTTTCTTGTATTGATATTTTTTCTATTTTTTTTTGAATTACTTCTAATTTTTCGATTTTAATATTTTTTTTTTCTTCTGGAAAATTTATTTTAGGCTTTTTTTTTTCGTCTAGGATCTTGCCTGAATCTCCATGCATTAGAAAACAACTTCGGAGCAAAATCATCTCCAAGGTTAAATGAGGATTTGGCGAAATTTTAATTTCTTCATATCCCTTCATTAAACTTTGCCAAAAAATATTTAATTGACCTTCATTTATTTGCTCAACTGCTTTAGCAAAAGCTTTATCTTCATCAGATAAAAAATCATCATTAAGTAATTGTGGATTAATTTTTATTTTTAATGCCCAATTCACTACCTCCATTAGCTCTTGTATAACTTTACTAGTTTCGGTTCCACGGTCATACATGTCCTGAAGAACTAGCAATAACTTATTCATTTGATTATCAGTAACTTGTAAAGCTAGGTCGTATATGTCAGATCGTCTTGCGAAACCAAGCATATTTACTATATCTTGATCTTCAATTTTTTGAGCTGCTTTAAAAATATTTGCTTGATCTAGAATACTTAAACTATCTCTAACCGAACCATCTCCAGCTTTTATAATCATATAGAGGGCTTGATCGGTAATTTCAATACTCTCAAGGACAATAATTTTTTTTAAAAAATCAAACATTGTTGATTTATTAATTCTTCTTAAATCAAATTTTTGACATCGAGATAGAATAGTAATAGGAACTTTTGAAATTTCTGTTGTAGCAAAAATAAACTTTGAATGTTCAGGTGGTTCTTCTAAAGTTTTTAGCAGAGCATTAAATGCGCTTTTAGAGAGCATATGAACTTCATCAATTATATAAACTTTATATTTCCCCATTACTGGGCTGTACTTTACATTTTCAATAATCTCTCTAGCGTTATCAACGCTTGTATTTGAAGCTGCATCAATCTCTAATACATCAGGATGACGGTCTTCAGCTATTGCTTTTGCTTGATCACATTGATCTAGAAGAGGATTTTTATCATCATCAAAAACTGTACAATTGAGCATCTTAGCAACAATTCTTGCTGTAGTTGTTTTGCCCACACCTCTTATTCCAGTAAAAATATAAGCATTTGGGATTTTATCTAGTTGAATAGATTTTTTCACAGTTTCAACTAAGTATTCCTGACCTATAAGATCTTTAAAGTCATTAGGCCTGTATTTAAGAGCTAATACTGTTGAGTTTTTTTTATTCATTTAAGACTATCTAAGAGAATTACACGACCCAAAACTTCATGTTACGGCTGCTTTCTTTCGAACCTGACCGGCTTGGCGCGAAGGCTTGCCCATGTAATTCTCAACATAGTTTATAACAGTTCTTTATAAAAAATAAAATTATTGTCTTGATCTATAAGAAGATTTTTCAAAAACACCTAAATTCTTAACTTTTGAGCAGTAATGATTAAGGTTATCTAGGGCAAGTTTAGTATTAGATTGATTAGGATGGCCTTCTATCTCGCAATAAAATTCAGTAATAGTGAACTGTTCGCCGTAATTATAACTTTCTAATTTGATCATATTGACATTATTCGTAGCAAACCCTCCCATTACTTTAAATAGAGAACCGGGAGTATTTTTAACTGAAAAAAGAAATGCAGAGATATATTCTTTATTTTCATCATAAGAAGAATTTGGTTCATTTGACATGATAAAGAAACGAGTAATATTATTTATTGTATTTGCAAAACTATTATCGATAATTTTAAGGGAATATATATCTGCGGCGAGTTTTGATGCGATTGCAGCAGTATCCAAAATACTAGAATCTGATATATTTTTTGCGGAACCTGCAGTATCCGCCCCAATTAATATTTCATAACCGTTGTTTTGGATCTTATTACTACATTGTGCTAAAGCCTGTTCATGACTAATCACTTTTTTAATTTTACTACTATCAGTATCAGGATGAATTAATAAATGATGTTCAACTCTTTGAAAATGTTCAGCTATTATATGAAGTTTTGATTTAGGTAATAAGCGGTGTATTCCGGCAACTCTTCCTGCAGCTGAATTTTCAATAGGTATCATAGCTAAATCAACTTTACCTAATTCGGCTAACTCAATTGTTTTTTCAAAAGTATTGCATGGAACATGACGAATGTTTCCATAAACTTCCTGAATTGCTAAATGACTATAAGCTCCGTCTTTTCCTTGAAATGAGATTTTTTTTGTCATTTTTTTAATATTTGATTTACTCTAATCAAATCTTCCTTTGTATCAACGCCTAAAATATTTTCATTAATAAAAGAGACTCCTATTCTATTTAAATCTTTTATTCGAAGTTGCTCTAACTTTTCATTTGTTTCTCTTTCAGATATTGGCATTTTTAGAAAATCTTTTAAAAAAGATATTTGGTAACCATAAAGACCAATATGATGAAAGGTATTTAAATTCATTTTGGAAGTATCTTTTGGTTTTCTAAAAAAATTTTCTGCCATTGAATTATTTTCTTTTTCTTTAATAGATAATTTAACTTTATTAGTATCTTGGAATTCAACCTCGTCAACAAATGGACAGCAAAGTGTAGACATTTCAAAATAATCAATTGTTTTTAAAAGTAATTCAATATGATTTGTAGTTATAAATGGCATATCGCCTTGAATATTAATTACCTTATTAAAATTTTCTTTTTTTTCAATTTTTGAAACAGCTTCTCCTATTCTGTCTGTTCCTGATTGATGGTTAGAATTAGTATGAATGAACTGTAAGTTATGTTGGCTACAATATGTTTCTATCTCTTCATCGCAGGTAGCGAGAAATGTATTTGGGTAACTTGTAATAACTCTATTATAAACATAATGAAACATGGGTAGACCTTGAATTTGAGCAAAAGGCTTATTGGGAAAGCGAGTTGCAGCTAAGCGCACTGGAATGATTGATGCTATTTTCATTCTGTGCGACAAATATCCGTTTTAAGAGCCATTTTGATTAAAATAGACTGCTTCTCTATATATGGAAACCAATAAAATCTTCGGTGCTATTATTTTAGCATTATTGCTGTTAGCTCTTTTTTCAAAAACTGGAGAAATGCTTGTGCATCCTAACTATCCTGAAGAAACAGCATATAAAATTGATGTACCTGAAGAGGGAATCCAAAACGAATCTTCTAAAGAAGTTGTTGATCCATTTGAAAATTTACCAGACATTTTATCTTTATTGCAAACTGCTTCCCTTGAAAATGGAGAGAAACTTTCAAAAAAATGCTCAACTTGTCACTCTTTTGAAAGTGGGGGGGCAAATAAAGCTGGACCAAATTTATGGAATCTGATTAATAGAAAAAAAGCTAGCAAGGAAGGTTTCGCCTATTCAGCTGCCCTTGTAGAATTTGGTGGCGACTGGAGTTACAGCGAACTAAATAAATTTTTCCTTAAACCAAAGAAATATATCGAAGGAACAAAGATGAATTTTAATGGCTTAAAAAAGGATAGTGATAGAGCTGATCTCATTATATGGCTTAGATCACTCTCAGATAGTCCAGCTCCCTTAAATTAACCTTATTTATCAAAGATTTTTTTTATTTAACTTATCTTATTATTATTTAGAATTATCTAATGATTAACTTCAAAGAGAGCTTTGCTCTTTACTTAGATAAGAGGATGATCAAGATTCTACTTTTAGGAATAATGAGTGGATTTCCTTGGGTTCTTATAGGAAGTGCTTTGTCTTTATGGTTAAAAGAAGAAGGTCTGAGTAGATCTACCATAGGTTTTGCTGGCTTGATATTTGGTGTCTACGCTATTAATTTCTTATGGGCTCCTTTAATAGATAAACTGAAGATACCTTTTTTAACTGATAAAGTTGGTCATCGAAAATCTGTAATAATCGTTATGCAGATTATTATATTAATATCCTTAGTGCTTTGGAGTGTTTTAGATCCAAATGAAAATTTATTACTTATAATTGCCATAGGACTTGCAATCGCGCTATCCTCTGCAACTCAAGATATTACTATTGACGCTTTAAGAATTGAACAAATTGGAAAAGACGAAAGAAGTAGCATGGCTGCCGGTGCAGCTATGGCTGTAGTTGGATGGTGGACAGGTTATAAAGTTGGTGGAATTATAGCTCTTTACTCTGCTGAAATTTTACAAAATAATGGAATTGAAAATTATTGGCAAATAACGTTTATAATTTTAACAACAGTCATTATCCTTTGTAATATAGGTTTAAATTTTATTCCTGAATCAAATGAAGAACGCTTCAAACAACAAAAAGAAGACGATAATAAAATTGCAGATAAAATTGGAAATAATTCTTTTTCTAAACTAGCCGCCTGGTTTATTGGCACAGTATTAAACCCGCTATTAAGTTTTTTTAAGAAAAACGGTGTATCTATCGGATTAGGAATACTTGCTTTCATATTTTTATTTAAAATTGGTGAGGCTTTTTTAGGTCGAATGAGTATAGTTTTTTATAAAGAGATGGGTTTCTCCAAAGGAAATATCGCTCTTTATTCTAAAGGCATAGGTTGGATAACAACGATATGTTTCACATTGATTGGTGGATTATTTGCTATTAGAGCTGGTGCTATAAAGGCATTATTTATAGCGGGCATTATTATGGCATCTACTAATTTACTCTTTACATTGTTATATTGGACAGGGAAGTCAGAACTACTTTTCGCAATAGCTGTTTTATTTGATGATGTGGCAGCTGCTTTTGCGACAGTCGCATTTGTAACATTTATATCATTACTTGTGGATAGGACTTATACGGCAACACAATATGCACTATTAGCTTCTATTGGAACTATGGGTAGAACTCTTTTAGCTTCTTCATCAGGAGCCATGGTAGATTGGCTTGATGGAAACTGGGGATTATTTTTTATAATCACTGCAATAATGGTAATTCCTTCACTTGTATGTTTATATTTTATTAAAGACAAAATTAAATTTTCTAATAGAGATATTTCTAGCAGCAGCGATTAGAATCTCTAAATCATAAAAAACTAAAAATTTCATAATAGTAAATTAGTAAATTAGTAAAAAAGTTCTAAGATTTTATAAGTAAAAACAGAAGATGTAATAATTAAAGATTTTCTAATAGATTTTTATATGCAGCGGTAAAACCACTCAGAGAATAATTCATATTAAAAATCTCATTGGTAATAAATCTACTGTCAATTTGCATTTTGATTCCTGATTTTAATATTTTCAAATATTCTTCATTTAATACTTCAGCAATAAAACAAGCATTAACATTACAATAAGTAAAATTAACCTCTGCAGAATTTTCTCCATCAACACTAATTTGAGCAGGTATCTTTAAATTGATCATATGAGGAAGGCCTACCAGCATTTGAGCATTGCCCTCAGGATTGATTGTTAAAGAAATAAAACTTAAAATTTCATCCGTATCATTGGATAATTGAAATTGTCTTATTTCGCATGAGTCTAATTTATTTGAATCTGGACAAAATAATTGCCAGTCATTGAAATCTTGAATTAAATTTTCACTTTCGGCTAAAGTTAAATTAAAATTGAATAAAAATATCAAAATATAAAGTATAATTTTTTTCATAGAATTTGATTATAGTAAGAAGTTATCAAAAATATATAAAATATCTAAACAGGATTTAAGACAATAGAAATAACTTCGTTAAAACTTCCTAATCTAATCTTTGGGCCCCAAGTTCCTGATCCTGAACTAACATAAAGTGAAGAGTTTTTGTATTTATATAAGCCATAGTTTTCTTTAAATTGAAGCTTTACAAGAAAGTTAAAAGGAAATATCTGACCGTTGTGAGTATGACCCGATAACATTAAGTCTGTTTGTCCTTTTATGGATTTCCATAAACTTGGCTTATGAACTAAGCATAAATTATAAAGATTTTTTACCTTTTTAGAAAAAAATACATCTTTTTGATTATTGATATTTTGATTATCAGATATGCCAATCAAATTCACATCTCCTAGCAAAATCGATTGATTATCCAAAATGTTAATATTAAATTCTTTTAAACTATTAATTTTTTCTTTTGAGTTTTTAAGATAAAACTCATGATTTCCTGTAACGAAATAGATGGGTATCTTTAATTCCCTTAGGACGCTTAGTTCATCTAATTTAAATGAACTAGTATCGATTAAATCCCCACCAATTAAAATTAAATCTGGATTTATAGTATTGATTTTTTTTATAATTTTTTTTAAATGTCTTATAGAATTTGATCCGAGATGCGTGTCACTAATGAATACTAAATGTTTTTTTTTAATAATTTTTTCTGATTGAATTTTTATTGTTTTTATTCTGACAAAACTCGTAGAAATATAACCAATTGAAACCAACGTGATCAAAGATATTAAAAAGAGATTTGACTTAATATGTTCATCCCATTTTATAAATACATCTAAAATAAGAATAAGACAAACTAGATTAAATGCTATAAATCCAATTCCGATACCCTCACATACAAAAATTCTTAAAGGAGTAAATGTAATTTTAGTTGCGAAATAAGTTCTTACAATAATAAAAGTTATGATTGTTGAAATGAAAGAATATAACCAATTTATGTTTTTTTCTTCTGTCCAAATTTTGAAAATATCAAAGGGAAATACAAATAATAAGTAAGTAGAAATAAAAAGAATAACTATCAGAATTGATGATTTCAATATTTTTTTCATAGTTTTTTTTAATTAGTTTTTTGTTTATCTAATATAAAAAGAAGAAATCCGGCTACCATAACAAACGAAATACCTATAATATTTTGTATTGTAGGTAATTGATAAAAAAATAACCATCCCAATAAGACGCCGTATAATAATTGAAAATAACTTGTCATGCCAAATATGGATGCTGGTAAAACTCGTGCTCCATGTATGATTGCAATTACTCCAAAACCTGCAAAAAAACCTCCCATCATGGAAATGGAAAGATCTTTTATACTCATTAACTCAAAGTTTGAAGACATAGCAAATAAAAAAATTATTGAGCTTATAGCCATGCTAAAAAAAGAAGTCTCATAAGAAGATGCTAATGCAGAAAATTTTCTTGTTATCAAACTGACAATGGCAATGAATATTGCTCCTAAAAAAACAAATAATGCCCCTAGTGTTGAAATAGAATTTTCTCCAAATGGCTCGGCAGATATTACCACACCTATAAAACCTGATATAATAGCGCTCACTCTAACGATATTAATATGATCTTTTAAAAAGAAATGTGAGAGGACTAACAAAATAAGAGGTGAGCTAAATAATATTGGATATACGGCTGACAATGGAAGTAATATAATTCCTTTTAAGAGAAATAAAAAACCAGCAGAATGAATTACCCCTCTTATTAATTGAAATTTATAGTTTTGTTTTTTATAAAAGCTAATTCCATGAAATTTTAACACAAAAAAACTTATAGGTATTAATGAGAAGATGGCATTTAAGAAGAGTAATTGATAGATTGGATAATTATTTCCTAAAATTTTAATAGAAGTATCCATTGAAACCATGCAGACATAACCTGTTATAGCTATAAAAAAAGGTGTGATGTAAGATTTTTTAATCATTTTGAAAAATTACAATACTACTGTTTGGTAGATATGCACTGCAATTTATATGACCATTCTTTTTTATATTCTGGATAAAAGATACTGAAGAGTAATGATAAGTTTTCATTGAGACTGATTGTAGACTGATAGTTTTTATTAAAAAATATTGCTGTTAATGTTTCAGATTCTACTTGAATTTGATAAATTTTTTCATCAAATGAATTTTTAATACTGGTATTATCCGTCTGTAGTTCTAGTAAGGTACTGCCCATTTTATTTTTACAAGCCAAATATTCAAAAGTATTGATACTTCTATCGCAAACACATGCGTAAGGAAATTTATTAATTATATCTGCTTTTGCAGAACCTATTAATGATAGTATTATATAAATAAATAAATAAATGTATTTCATGTTAATTCAAAATTAATTTATAATATAAATAATGAATAGACAAATAATCACTATCTTAATTATCTGCGGTGTTGGCTTTCAAGTCATTAGATATTTATTAGAGACTTATGTTCAAACAGGTATTTAAAAAAAATGAATGAAGAAAATAGAAAATTAATTTGGAAAACTATTCAGGAAACCGGTGATAAACTACAGTCTAAACTTAAGCCGTCATCCTTTCACCCAAAAGGTAGAAATGCCTATGCTCACATTGCCATATGTATAAAACAACATTTTGGTGCTTCCTATAAAGACATAAAAGATGATGAAATAAATTTAGTAAAAGCTTATATAAATTTTTTATTAATTAATCCCGATTAAAATAATTCCTTTTTAAAAGGTCTGGCTAATAGTTTTTTCATTTCATTCTCAGCAGAGCTGCCTTTAATCACTTTAATTAATGAATTTAATATAGGTAATTTTTTTAAATTAATTTTTTTATTTTTTGTAACTGCAATAGCTGTAAAATAACCTTCGTTAATATTGATGTTTTTTTTTATATAATTCATAGCCTTACCTCCCTTACCTAAGGTAAAACCAAGTTTAAAATTTCTTGATTGCATAGAGCTACAAGTTAAAATTAAATCACCTATTCCGGCCAATGACTCTACAAAAACGTCTTTACATTTAAAGGTTTTAAGCAAGAATCTTAGTTCTTGAATTACTCTCGTTAGATAAGCCGCCCTCGCATTTTCCCCTAAAGACAAACCTTCTATAATTCCAGAACCAATAGCATAAGAGTTCTTAAGAGCACCTAATAACTGAATTGCCTTATACTCTTTTGACAAATATATTCTAATATTAGTTCCTTTGAAAAGTTTCTCTAATTTATTTGACTTAACTTTTGACCCTAAGCTAAGAGCAGCAGGTTTTCCTAGCGCTACCTCTCCTGCAAAACTAGGACCTGAGAGAACATGGATATTATCTTGTTTAAAGTTTTTAATAAGCACATCGGAAATTACTGTTCCGCTTTTAATGTCAATGCCCTTAGAACAGATAACTATATTACCGATTTTATCAGACGAGAGACTTTGTTTTAGTACTGTAACTAGGTGCTGTGCAGGACTGACGTAAAAAATAAAATCAAAATCTTTTGGATTTAAAGGTAAATTGGTTGATATTATATTTTTTGATAATTTTATATTATTAAGATATTTTTTATTAAAATTTATTTTATTAATTTGAATACTAACTTCTTTTTCATAAGACCATAGCGTGACTTTATTTTTATTTTTTGCAAATACTTGAGCTAAAGAGGTGCCCCAAGCGCCAGATCCTAATATAAGTACATTCATTTTAAATAATCTAAGGGAATATTACATAATTTCATAAGCAATTATAGTCCTAGCTTTAAAGAAATAGCGGTAGTAAAAATTCTATATATTTGCTATTAATGTTTGATGCGCATTAATATTGAAATTGGTGATATAGAAGCATTTATAGAAGTTGCAGAGACTAATTCTTTTGCTAAGGCGGCATCAAACCTAAACCTTTCACAGCCGGCACTTTCTAGAAGAATTCAAAAACTTGAGTATGAACTGGGAACTTCTTTATTTGATAGGACAACTAGAAGTGTTCAGCTTTCTTATTCTGGAAGAAATTTTTTAGAAAGAGCAAAAAGTATTATAGAAGCGATTCAAACAGCTACAAAAACTTTAAATGAAAAATATACATTTCCTTCTATTGTTAAAATTGCAGCTGTTAATACAGCATTAAAAAATATTATTTTTCCTACAATCAAATTATTTAAAGAGCAAAATCCTAATTCTAAAATTCAGATTATTGAAAAATCGGCAAATTATGTTGTCGATAGTGTTCTTGGGGGTGAATGTGATTTTGCAATAAACTTTATGGGCCTTCAAGAGCCCGGAATAGAATTCGAGCCATTATTTGAAGAGGAGTATGTCGTTGTATTTCCAAAAGGCGATGAACTTGAAAAAAAGCGAAAAATTAAAATCTCAGATATTAAAGGAAGGGATTTTATAGCTGTATGGAAAGGTTCTGGAAGTAGAATTTATTTTGAAGACGCTCTAGCAAAACATAAAGAAACCTTAGAATGGACTTATGAAGTTAGACACGTTCCTAATGCATTAGAGATGGTGGAACAAGGTATGGGAATAACACTGGCTCCAAGACTAGCCATTTCTAAACAATATAAGGGACTATCCTTTAGAACTCTAATTGACCCAAAAGTTTCAAGAGTGATGGGGCTTATAAAAAGATCAGGACGAAATTTAACTTTTGATTCTCAACAGCTCTACGATCTTTTAAAGCAGAGGTATCTTAAAAATTAATAATTTATTTGCATAAATATTTGCATTTGTTAGTGATAAACATTAGATATGAATAGTTTTAACACTCTAGATAAATTAACAGTCAATGACAAAGAATATTATTTTCATAATTTAAATAAATTAAATTCTCAATTTCCTAAAATTGCTAAATTAGCAAAATCCAAAAAAGTTTTAATAGAAAATCTTTTGCGACTTGAAGATGGGTTAGATATTAACAAAGAGCTTTTACTAAAAGTTTTAGAAAATCCTAATTTAAGTCATGAAATATTTTTTTTACCTGCAAGAGTATTAATGCAGGATTTTACAGGTGTTCCGGCGGTTGCAGATTTAGCTGCCATGAGGAATGCAGTTGCTAAAGAAGGGAAGAGTCCATCTATCGTCAACCCCCTGTCACAAGTGGATTTAGTTATAGATCACTCAGTGATGGTTGACTATTATGCCACTCCCGATTCTTTTCAAAAAAATGTCCAAATGGAATTTGGAAGAAATGAAGAACGTTATGAATTTTTAAAATGGGGGCAAAAAGCATTTGAAAATTTCAGAGTGGTTCCTCCAGGAACAGGGATTTGCCATCAAGTAAACTTAGAGTATTTAGCTAAAGTAGTATGGGATCGAAAAATCCAAGATAGGCATTTTATTTATCCTGATACATTAGTTGGAACGGATAGTCATACCACCATGATCAATGCTTTAGGCGTTCTTGGCTGGGGAGTTGGAGGAATAGAGGCTGAAGCTGCAATGTTAGGTCAATCAGTTTCAATGCTTATGCCAGAGGTTGTAGGTTTTGAATTTAAAGGATCTTTATCAGAAGGGGTAACGGCAACAGATTTAGTTTTAAAAGTTGTTCAGCTGCTAAGAGAAAAAGGGGTTGTTGGAAAATTTGTAGAATTTTATGGGGATGGATTAAAACATTTATCTTTAGCGGATCGTGCAACAATTGCTAATATGGCTCCAGAATATGGAGCTACTTGTGGATTTTTTGCAGTTGATGATGAGACTTTAAAATATTTAAATCTTACAGCTAGAGAAAAAAATCAAATTCAATTAATTGAAAAATACTCAAAGATTCAAGGACTTTGGCAAGATAATCAATCAGAATACGATGAAATACTTTCACTAAACTTAAATGAAATTAAAGCTTCTTTAGCTGGACCAAAAAGACCTCAGGACAGGATAGATCTAGATAAAGTTAAAAATAATTTTCAAAATTTTTTAAGCAGAGATTTTAAATCTTATTCTGTAAATAATACAAATTATAAAATATCTGATGGGGATGTAGTAATAGCTGCAATCACATCATGCACAAATACTTCCAATCCCAATGTATTAGTTGCTGCTGGTCTAGTTGCAAAAAAAGCATTTGAGCTAGGAATACAAGTTAAACCTTGGGTTAAAACCTCTCTAGCGCCAGGTTCAAAAGTAGTTACTGAATATTTAAATGATTCTGGATTAAATAAATATTTAGATGAATTAGGTTTTCATTTAGTGGGATACGGTTGCACAACTTGCATTGGTAATTCAGGTCCATTAGATATCAATATAGCAGAAACAGTTTCTGCTAATGATATGTCTGTTGCTTCTGTATTATCTGGCAATCGAAACTTTGAAGGAAGAGTAAACCCTCATGTAAAAGCAAATTACTTAGCATCTCCTCCATTAGTAGTAGCTTATGCTTTAGCTGGTACGGTCAATATCGATATGCTTTCAGAGCCATTAGGTAAATCGCATGACGGTGAAGAAATATATCTTAAAGATATTTGGCCTTCGAACTTAGAAATTAATCAGATTGTTGAAAAATATGTCACTCAAAAAATATTTAATGATCAATATCAAAATGTTTTGGATGGCACTGAAGAATGGAAAAATATTAAAATGGCAGCAAGTGAACTTTATGATTGGCAGGAAAATTCTACTTATGTAAAAAAACCTCCTCTTTTTGATGATTTCGGTACTACCAATAAGAAAATAAAAAATATTATAAACGCAAGACCTCTCCTGCTACTTGGAGATAGTGTTACTACCGACCATATTTCTCCAGCTGGTGCAATTAAGGAAGACAGTCCTGCTGGTCAATATTTGAAAGAAAAAGGAATTTTATTTAAAGATTTTAATTCTTATGGTGCTAGAAGAGGAAATCATGAAGTAATGATGAGAGGAACTTTTGCGAATATTAGAATTAAAAATGAATTATTAAAGGGGACTGAAGGTGGATATTCCATTGTACAACCAGAAGGTCAAGAAATGAGCGTTTATGATGTTGCTATGAAATATAAAAAGCGCGGGGAAGATATGATAGTTTTTGCTGGAAAAGAATATGGAACCGGCTCATCAAGAGATTGGGCTGCAAAAGGAACAAAACTTCTTGGTATTAGAGCAGTTATAGCTGAGAGTTTTGAGAGAATTCACAGATCAAACCTAATAGGCATGGGTGTGCTTCCAATACAACTTAAATCAGAAAATATAATGAAAGACTTAAAAATATCTTCTACAGATCTTATTTCTATCAAAGTTAATGATGAGATTAAACCTCAACAAAATATTCAAATTGAAATTGTTCGATCAGGAAAAAAATTAGTTTTTGAATGTATTTTAAGAATAGATACCATTAATGAACTTGAATATTATAAAGCTGACGGAATTTTAAATTTCGTTCTTAAAAATATATTAAATTAATTTATATATAAATTATTAGGATTTTCTAATATTTCTTTTAATCTTACAAGAAATGTGACAGCTTGTTTTCCATCTACTAATCTATGGTCATAGCTTAATGCAACATACATCATAGGTCTAATTACAACTTTATTTTTAATAGCCATAGGGCGGTCAGTAATTGAGTGCATTCCTAAAATTGCACTTTGTGGAGGATTGATAATAGGTGTACTCATCATAGAACCATACACACCGCCATTAGTTATAGAAAATGTGCCTCCTGATAAATCCGACATGGATAATTTGTTGGTATTAACTTTATTCGCTAAATCGACAATTTTTTTTTCTATTTCTGCAAAAGAAAGACTATCTACACCCCTAATAATAGGAACTACTAGTCCTTTTTCTGATCCAATTGCTATACCTAAATCAAAATAATTTTTATAAATTATTTCATTGTCATGAATTTCTGAATTAATTTCAGGTATTTCTTTTAACACTTTTATAGAGGCTTTAATAAAAAATGACATGAAGCCTAATTTAATATTATTTTTTTTTTGAAATTTTGACTGTTCTGATTTTCTTAACTTCATTATTTCTGTCATGTCCACTTCGTTAAACGTAGTTAAAATAGCTGCCGTGTTCTGAGCATCTTTTAATCTTTTAGCGATTGTTTGCCTTAGTTTAGACATAGGAATTCTTTTTTCTTTTTTAGAATTTATATCACGATCAAAGTTTGGAATTTCATTAGATGTATCATTTGTAATTTTTATTTCATTTTTCTCAACAGATTGTTGCTTTTTAACCATCTCTTCTTTTTCAATTTTGACTTCTTCTTTATCTATGATCTTTTCACCTGATGAGCCTGAAGATTTTTCAAACTCAGCAATAACTTGACCAACTTTTACTGACCCTCCAGATTGAATTAAAATTTTTGTAATTATTCCATCTGATTGAGCTGGTATTTCAATTGTAATTTTATCTGTTTCTATTTCTGCTAAGTTATCGCCCGATTTAAAAGATTCATTTTCCTTAACAAGCCAAGCGGTAAGAGTTCCTTCGATAATTGATTCACCTAATTCTGGTACTAAAATATTTTCCATAAATAATTATTCTTTCGGTAAGTTTTTAAATTTCATAAAACTTACTCCCATTTTTTCTTTTATAACATTTTTTAATGATGATTGTAGAGATATTTGTTTAATTAGATTTTGATTTGCGGCGTGTCGCTTTGCAATACCTGTTGCAGGTGCAGCAGCACTTTTTCTTCCAACATAATATAAGTTATTTGGAATACCTTCTTTTTTCATAATATGTCTAAGTCTACTTTTTACAAATGCCCAAGGACCCATATTTTTTGGCTCTTCTTGCACCCATAAAAATTCGCATTCTTTATGCTGTTTAAAAACTTCTTTAATCGTATCAAATGGAAATGGATATAACTGCTCTATTCTGACAATTTTAATTCCTTTAATTTTTTTTTCAGTTCTAAAGTCGTCTAACTCATAAAATATTTTTCCCGAACAAAATATAACTCTCTTTGTATTTTTTACTTCTTCTGTGATAATTCTATGGAAAGACGTTCTGCCAGTAAATTCAACAAGATTAGATACGTTATTTGGATGCCTAAGTGTTGATTTTGGGGTAAATATAATCAAAGGTTTTCTAAATTTCCTATGCAATTGTCTTCTTAATGCATGGAAATAACTTGCAGGAGTTGTACAATTTAGTATTTGAATATTATCTTCTGAGGCACTTTGAAGAAATCTCTCTATTCTTGCGCTAGAGTGCTCAGGGCCCATTCCTTCATGACCATGAGGTAATAGAAGCACTAAACCACTCATTTGCATCCATTTTCTTTCCCCGGGCATAATAAACTGATCAATGATTATTTGCGCACCATTTGCAAAATCTCCAAATTGAGCCTCCCATAAAACTAAAGTATTAGGATCAGCGAGAGAATACCCGTATTCAAATCCTAACACACCTAACTCTGATAGAAAGGTATCAATAACTTCAAACTGTTTTTGATTTTTTGATAAATTGTTTAAAGGTATGTAGCGTTCTTCTGTTTCTTGATCATAAAAAACAGAATGTCTTTGACTAAAAGTTCCTCTTCCAGAGTCTTGTCCTGCTAACCTTACCCTAAAACCTTCTCGTAGTAATGATCCAAAGGCTAATGCTTCAGCAAAGGACCAGTCAATACCTTTTCCTGATTCAATAGCTTTTATTCTTTGGTCATTAAATTTAACTAATTTTGGATTTAAGTTAAATCCTTTTGGAATCTTTGATAATTTTAAACCTGTATCTTTTAATGCTTTTGCACTTTTAGAGGTATGTCCTCTTCGCTTAGTGTCTTTAGGGGCTCCACTTAATCCCGTCCATTGTCCCCCTAACCAAGTTTTACTTTTTACTTTATATGTTGCCGCTTTGGTGAATTTTTTCTCTAAATCATTCCAAACAATTTCTCTATAATTTTCTACTTGTTCTTTTTTAATGGCGCCTTCATCTATTAATTTAGAAGAGTATATTTCAGCAGTAGTTTTATGTTTTTTTATAGCTTTATACATTAAAGGTTGAGTAAATGAAGGTTCGTCTCCTTCATTATGCCCATGTCTTCGATAACAATACATATCTACCAAGGTATCTTTTTTGAATTTATTTCTAAAATCTGTCGCCGTTCTTGCTGCTAATACTACAGCCTCAGGATCATCTCCATTTACATGAAAAATTGGAGCTTGAACAATTTTAGCTATTTCTGAAGGGTATGGGGCAGAGCGACTATATTGAGGGCTTGTGGTAAATCCAATTTGGTTATTAATAATAAAATGGATAAGGCCTCCAATTCTGTAACCATTTAATTGCGACATAGTAAAAGTTTCTGCCACAATTCCCTGTCCTGCTATAGCTGCATCACCATGAATTAGAAGGCCTGAAACAAGATCATTATTTTGATCATTAATAATTGTTTGCTTAGCTCTGATTTTACCTGCAACTATAGGGTTAACAGCCTCAAGGTGAGAAGGGTTTGCAGCCATACTTACGTGAATTACTTTTCCATCAAAACTTCTATTGGAACTTGCTCCTAAATGATATTTTACATCCCCCGAACCTTGATCACTTAATGCATTTTCTCCACCATGAATAAATTCACTAAAAATTTGGACTTGTGGTTTTTTTATAATGTTAGCTAAAATATTTAATCTTCCTCGATGAGCACAAGCAAAAGAAAAATCTTTAATTCCATGATCGGAAGATCTTTTTAAAATTTGTTCTAGAGCAGGAATAGCCGATTCTGATCCATCCAAACCAAATCGCTTACTTCCCCTATACTTTGTATCTAGAAATTTTTCAAAAATTTCTGCACTTATCAATCTTTCTAAAATTGTTTGTTTACCTTTCGTGGTTAAATTCATTTCCTTACGGTTTTCTATTCTATCTTTTAACCAGAGGTATTCTTCTGAACTTTGAATATGCTTATACTCTGAAGCAAATGTTCCCGAATAAATATTTTTTAATTTTTCTACAATTTCTCTGATGCTTGCAAATTCATAACCTAAATATCCTGATAGAAATATTTTTCTATCCATATCTTTTTCTTCGAAGCCGTAGTAGCTGGGATTAAGTCCTTCTGGACTTTTCGAATTATAAAGATTTAAAGGGTCTAGATTTGCCTGTAAATGACCTATTTCTCTATAGGCCCTGATTATCATGACGGCTTTTAGTGAATCTGAAATAGCTTGATTGGCATCAATTTGTTTATAATCATTTTTTGAAGCTTTAGCCCAATCTAATTTTTCATAGTCCTCTATAATTTTTAGTTCGTGTGGATCTAGAGATTTAAAGAAGTCAATCCAACTTTTATCAATAGAATTTTGATCAGATTTATAACTTTTATAAATCTCAACAATTTGAGATGCGTTATTGGTTGTTAAAAAAGAGTTATAAGATCTCATTTTATAATTAAAAAAATCGATAAATCGCCATTCTTTAATTTTAATATAGGCAATTATTTTATTTAGTCTATTTAATATGAATTATTAATTATTCAATTTGAATAAACTATTAATTTAAAATTTTATTAACAGCAGAAACTAGGCCTTGGACTGACTTAACTGAAGTTTTTAACATTTTCTTTTCGGTCGTACTAAGAGGAACTTCAATAATTTCTTCAACACCTTTTGATCCAATTATTACTGGTACGCCCATGTACATATTCTTTAAGCCATACTGTCCATTTAAATAGGCGGCACAAGGTAGGAGTTTTTTTTGATCTAAAAGATAAGCTTCTGCCATTTGTATCGCTGAGCTAGCAGGAGCATAAAATGCAGATCCTCTTTGAAGTAATTTAACAATTTCCCCTCCGCCCATTCTTGTACGATCAAGAATTTTATTAATCTTCGTCATTGGAATTTTCTTTTTTTTGATAAAATCCAAAAGTGGTATACTCCCAATTGTAGTGTGGTTAACCATTGGGACCATATCATCCCCATGACCGCCCAAAACAAATGTTTGAATATCATTAATTGACACATTGAGCTCTTCAGATAGAAAAAATTTTAATCTTGATGAATCTAGAACTCCTGCCATTCCAACACATTTTGTGACGGGTAGCTTGGAATATTTTTGTAATACGAAGACCATTGCGTCTAATGGGTTTGTGATACAAATTACAAAAGCCTTTGGACAATATTTTTTAATATCTAAACCAATTTTTTTTATAATTTTTCCATTAGTTTCTAATAAGTCATCTCTGCTCATTCCCGGCTGTCTAGGTAAACCTGCGGTAATTATCACAACATCTGAATTTTTCATTTGAGCAAAATCATTAGTTCCTTCAACTTTACATGGAAATCCTTCGACTGCGGAAGACTGACTTAGATCTAATGCTTTACCTTGAGGCATGCCCTTCATTACATCAATTAATACAACATCGCCTAATTTTTTAATAAGAGATAGATGAGCGAGCGTGCCTCCAATATTACCAGCTCCAATTAAAGTTATTTTTTTTTTCATTATGTTCTAGAGACTCCTAGTTTTATTTCAGCTATAGATTTAGCAGGATTTAGTCCTTTTGGACAGGATTTTGTACAATTCATAATTGAGTGGCACCTATAGAGTTTAAAATTATCATCCAAATCTTCTAATCTTTTATTCTTATCCTTATCTCTACTATCGCTAATCCAGCGATTTGCTTGAAGAAGGACTGCCGGTCCAAGATACTTATCTCCATTCCACCAATAACTAGGGCATGAAGTTGAGCATGAGAAACAAAGAATACACTCCCACTTTCCATCTAATTTTTCTCTTTCTTCAGGACTCTGAAGTCTTTCCTTTTTTGGATCGAGCACTTCATTTTCATCATTTTTTAACCATGGCTTAATAGATTTGTACTGTTCAAAAGCATGTGTGAGTTCAGGAACTAAATCTTTTATAATTGGCATATGAGGGAGAGGATAAACATTCACTTCATCTTGACACTCCTCAAGTGGTTTTTGACATGCCAATGTATTGACTCCATCAATATTCATTGAACATGA